>Ga0315320_10000761_pt1 | contig 26528 bp, 20 predicted proteins | sample M140m21515metaG_FD_203458 | JGI IMG/M metagenome (GOLD analysis project Ga0315320, IMG submission 203458) | Ammonia-oxidizing marine archaeal communities from Monterey Bay, California, United States - M1 40m 21515 | ecosystem: Environmental > Aquatic > Marine > Coastal | place: USA: California... | reverse complement strand
ATTGGGCGTTCGGCCCCGTCTGCTGTTCGAATTCTTATTTCGCGGAAATCAACAAGGCTGCCTCGTTCGTCTTGCGGATAACGCACCATCAGTTTGACGTCGTGACGGCCTCTTTGTAGACGCATGTCTTCGGCGCCAAAGTATGCATTGCGGACAGTGGTGCCGAGGTCGGTTGGGGTGACTCCTGTCGCGAGTGCTTGGTCTTTGACGCGGAACTGGAATTCCCATTTTCCGGGAGTGTTGTCATCTGCGATATCGTAGACACCCGCAAATTCACTGAGTTGGGCCTTGACTGCTTCTGTTGCTGCGAGCAGCTGGTCAACTTGATCGCTTGGAGCCAGCAATTTGAATTCGATTGCTTTGCCACCAGGACCGACACCCACAGATCCATAAGTAATACGGTCGGCGCCGGGGAAAGTGCCAGCCTCTTCTCGCCACATTGTCAGCAAATCATCGCTGTGGATATCGCGGACTTCGGTGTCGAATAATTCAGCAAAAATTTGTCCGACGTGGCTTCCTGAGCCACCCCCACCAGCCGCATTTTGAAGATTTGAAATCGTGCCGACATCACGGTACGTGAGTCTGACTGGGCCGGTGCCTTGCCCCTCCACCTTGGAGTTGTAAATGTCCTCGACGGTAAGCCCTGTTTTCTTGGACCTGCCTGCCGCGATCCGCTCGGATACTCTGCTGAGTGCTGCCAGCATTTCACGCGTCGCGTTATCAGTTTCTTCGGCAGTGGTGCCGTCAGGAAATGCAATCGTCGCCTGGAGGTTGTTGTTGTCTGATTTTGGGAACAGAATCGATGGAACAATACCTCCCCTGATCATGCCGCCAGTTACGATGAACATCATGACTGCAACTGCAAGCGGTACGGCCGGATGTTTCAGTGAAAATCTCAGTGTCGGCAGGTAAATCGATTTGCAGATCCAGTCCAAACCGCGTCCTGCTCGTGGACTCAGCCAGTTCAGGGCGATGCCGATTGGCCGGAGAGGGTAAATCACAATCGAAAGACAACGAAAAAAACCTGTATGCCGATGAGATAGATGGCATGGCAAAACAAAAATGCTCTCCCACAACGAAATCGCCAGCATGGCAATGACTGCGAATGGAATTACAGCCATGAATTTTCCCATGACGCCTGAGACAAAGAACATGGGGGCGAATGCAATGATTGTTGTTGTGACCGAAGCGGTTACGCTGGGCATGACCTCAACTGTGCCATCGATGGCGGCTTGTACCAAGGACTTTTTCATTTGCATGTGCGCGTAGATGTTTTCCCCAATCACGATTGCATCATCGACAACGATTCCTAGAGCAACGAGAAAAGAGAATAAACTCAGCATGTTTAGCGTTTGGTCGCCCCAGGCAAGGACAGCTCCAGCTCCCAGAATGGAGATTGGAATTCCTAAAGCGACCCAGAAGGCCAGACGCATTTCGAGGAACAGTGTCAGCACCAAAAACACGAGCAACAGGCCGGAAAAACCGTTGCGCAGTAGTAATGACAGGCGTCCCCGCACTTCTTTACTGCTATCCCCCCAGACTTCGAACCGGTATCCCGATGGTAGTTTCTTGTCGGCGACGTAGGCTTTCACCGCGTCAACCATTGCTAATAGATCCTCTGTTTTGGCACGCTCCACGTTGACAACCATTGCTGGCTCACCATTAATTTCACTGACGGAGGTGGTGTCCTGAAAGTTGTCTTGAACGGTTCCCAGATTGTTAACCGTGAGGACGACACCACTGGTGTCTGTGATCAGTGGTAGTTCACCAATCTCTTCGCCCACACGACGTTTATTCTTGGCCCTTAACAGAATCTCCTGCCCATCAGCTCGTAATTGACCTCCGGGGAGCTCAATGTTCCGATCTCGAAGAATATTAGCGACTTGCTGCAATGTCAGGCCGTAACTGCGAAGCGTTGCCTCGGGAATTTCAACATCGATTTGGAACGGTCGTGCACCCATCATGGACGCCGAAGAAACGGCAGGTAGTCCGAGAATGTCGTCTCTTACTTCCTCGGCCACCTCGCGCAGTTTCCATTCAGCTTCCGGGGAACGCTGGTTGGGGCCAACGATTCCGACCCGGATCGCGGCGTCGCGGAATGTAATCTGCTGAATCAATGGATCTTCTGCGAGTGCCGGAAAACTTGGAATGCGATCGACTTCCCGGTCGATTTCGGCCATCACTTTTTGTACGTCTCGTACATCGCTGCGTAGTTCCGCGAGTACAAAACCCGAACCTTCTTGCGCAATAGAGGTCACCTTTTTGATTCCATCGATGGCGCGGATCGCCTCCTCGATCTTCTGGCAGATCGCCTCCTCGCTGTCTTGTGGGGTGGCACCTGGGTATGGCACCGTAATCATCACAATCTCGAGTTCGAACGCGGGAAATACTTCGCGACGCATGTTCCATAGTGAAACACCACCGACCAGCATCAGGCCGAGCACTAGTACGTTCATTCCGGGCGAGTTTGTAATGGCCCATGCAACAATACGTTTCATGATCAGCTCTCCTGCCCTGCAGTGGTCAGGCGACTGACCTGTTTTTTGGTGGCGTTTGATCGTGCCGCCGGTTTCACAACAGCTGCGCTGGCTCGCGCCGGAGAGGACGCTTGATCATTGATTTCCTCAAAAGGAGAGACAACCACAAAGGGGTTTTGCTTCAGCAACTCGGCAGATGCTCCTGCAATCTCGCACACCCAGAGTCGTTGGTTCTTCCTGCTGAACGAACTCGCGTTGTCGCCTTTCGTTGCGAGGTTGGTGGAACCGCTTAACGGAGCGATCGGGTTGATCCCAGTTGCCAGTGTCACTTTCCCTGGGATCCATTCTTGTGCGGTGAATTTTGTTGGCTGATCGCCATCAGCAGACTTTGTTTGAGTTGTCGTCGCTCGGCCCCGGTCGCTCTCATCCGATTCGACGGAGAGGACAGAAGGGTCTGGCGAGAATTGAAGGATTCGATTATCGACCTGTAGGCCTCTGGCGGGGATCACCATCCATTCTGGACGCGGTTTGATCAATAGTTTCACTCGAACATACATACCACGAACCAGTGCTGTGGCACCGTTGACCTCGCGTGACGCTCCCGTGGCATCGACATGCTGGTTGGGGGCGTCAACGACCACTCGGACAGGCACGGTTCGCGTTGCCGAATCCAAGCCAATCCCGTCATAGCTCATCAATTTGGCATTCCAGTAATATTTCACACCCTCGCGACCAGCCAGCTCATATTCGATAATCGCTTTTGTTTCTGGCAAACTGTAACCGCGGGAATCGGCTTTCTTACTAGGCTCGGTTGTACTGTTTTGGGCAGCTGTTGTTTCGTTGGAGATATCGCCACGTGATTCTTTGGCCTGATTAAGAACCCAGTACAGTTGGTCCATTCGTAGACTCGTTGCAACTTCAGCTTTTGAAGTGTCATCAATGGTCACCAGGGTGGTGCCGCGTGCTACGAACGAATGAAGGTCGACATTCTCGTTGACAATTACACCAGAGATCGGTGCACAGATTTCTGTTCGCTTTAGATCGTTCTCTGCTTTCAGGAGCTGGGTTTCGGCAAGCTTTTCCGAAACCACGATTTTTAGACGGCGTTCCTCGAGCAGGCTAAGTTGGTTTTCAAGTGTTACCAATTGTTGCCTCGCTGCCAGCAATGCCCTTCTTGCTTTATCGCGTTCAGCGGGGCTCGTGAATCCATCACCAAGCTGCATCTGGCGATCGACTTCTCGTTGTTGAAGAGACATGTCCTCCTTTGCGATTTCGATCGATCGTCTGGTATTGTCCTTTTCCTGTTCGACTTCCCGCAATGCCTGATATTCCTGTGCTTTAATCTGCGTGAAACGATCCACCTCAAAGTCGTAATCCGTTGTGTCGATTTTCATCAACGGTGTTCCAGCTTCCACATAAGCGCCCGCTTCACAAATTGGATGCTTTTCAATGATCTCACCGGAGACTTCGGTTGCAACTTGAACTTCGCGGAAGGGGGCCACACTCCCATCGACAATCAGTTCTAACTGTTCGCCCAGAGACGTCAGGGTGCGAAGACGTTCCACGCGAACTTCGCTGAGGGCTTCAAGGCGTGAGTCGTAGTCCCTACCTGGTCCCGGCCTTTTTTCCGTTTCAGCAGTGCCCAAAAGGATCAGGGCAGCAATCCCCCCGACCAGCAATCCTGCGGGAATGATGAAATCAAACATGACCTTTTGACTGGTGTTGGCGAGTCGCGATGTCAAGCTTTGGGTTGGCTGGGGACTATCTGCTAGGTGCGGACTCTCGTCCGGGGTTGGTTCGGGAGGCGAGATCAAAGTATCGACCATCTATGTAGCTTTCGAGGTAAGACTTTCGTCCTGATAAATTCTTTCTTAGTGTTGTCAGTTGCCGCTCGGTTCGATTCGCTGTTGTAGCGTCGAGACGTTCTCGCAGGCTGCCAACATCACTGCAGTGATGTGTTGACTTAATGAGTCAATGTCGTAGTGAAGTTGCCTTTGCCGACTTGGAATCAGTACTTGGATTGCCTGAGCACCCACGCGGTAGTACAGACATTGCCCGACCGTACTGAATGCCAAGTGCTGCAGGGTGTGATCGGGCAATTCTGCCTTGACCAGCAACCTCAGCGTCTCGGTCAATTGGTCAAACAGAGGGCGGAAAAAATCCTCGACGATGCTCTCAAAGACTGGCGTTGGGTTCTGCATCTCTCGCATCAGAAGTTCTGTTTCCCATGCCGATTCCTCTGCTGTCAGCATTCGTGCAAGGAGTGTGTAGACCAATGCCTGCAACGTGTCCTCAGGCTTTTCCAAATCAGTATTAGGAGCTGGAAACCGTTTCGCCCGTGCCAGGCGTAAGTCATGGATCACCTCGCGGTATAGCCCAAGCTTGTCTCCGAAGTGATAACCAACGGAGGCGATATTGACTCCGGCAGTTGAGCAAATCTCGCGAACGGTCGCTCCTGCGTACCCCTGGGTCGCAAAAACCGGGCCTGCGGCATCTAAAATCCGGCTCCGTGTGTCATTGGAACGCTCAGTGGGCCGTATCTCGGCATCGGGATTCCGTTGCGATTGGAGAGAATTGGTGACTGAATTTGCCAAGGCGACCTCGGAAATGCGACTTCGTGACATTTAAACACTTGTTTAAAACAATCGTTTAAATCGAGGAATTGTCAACCGTATTCCCCCGAAAAAAGATCTCTCCGCTGACTTCTGAGCTGTCATTCTGATTCGGGATTGACGGTCCATGGTGAGCGAGATCATCCTTTGGCGCTTAGGGCACTCGCCGCCGGTATGCGAGGGTCTGTCAGATTCCACTCAAGTATGGTGATACGCGATGAACTCCGCTTCTGCTTCCAGCATTCAAATTCAACTGCCCGATGGAACGCTTGCGGAGCATCCGTCTGATACCACTGCCATGGATGTGGCGTTGGGAATCAGCGAGGGGCTGGCCCGCAGCGTGATTGCTGCGGATGTTTCCGGGCTCGTGGTCGACGCTGATCGACCGTTGGGTGAATTGTCGAACGGAACGGAACCTCTCTCTTTGACTTTGTTGACCGGTCGAGATGAAGCGGCGTTAGGAGTACTGAGGCACTCAGCGGCGCACGTCATGGCGCGGGCTGTGATGCGTCTGTATGACGGAGTTTCGCTTGCTTTTGGACCGACCACCGAAGGCGGGTTTTATTATGATTTTGATCTTCCTGAAAAAATCAGTGAGGATGACTTTCCCAAGATCGAAGCGGAGATAAAACGCATCATCAAGGCAAAGGAGCCTTTCGAGCGTTTCATTTTAGACCGCGAGGAAGCGAGAAAACTCTGTGATGATCTGGACCAGGATTTGAAGGTGGAACACATTGAGACTGGTCTTTCAGATCAGTCCAGTGTCAGTTTTTATCGTCAGGGTGAATTTGTCGATCTTTGTCGAGGGCCGCATGTTCCAGATGCCGGCAAGATCAAAGCGATCAAATTGATGAGCATTGCCGGTTCACACTGGAAGGGCGATACATCAGGTCGTCAATTGCAGCGTTTGTATGGCACTGCTTTCTTTGACAAAAAACAGCTCAAAGCGTATCTCGATCAGATCGAAGAGGCCAAGCGTCGTGATCATCGCGTGCTTGGCAAGCAACATGGTCTTTTTTCGATCAGCCCGGAGGTTGGGGCGGGGCTTTGCCTTTGGCTTCCCAAAGGCGCCAGGGTTCGTGTCGCATTGGAAGACTTTTTGCGAGGAGAATTGTTGTCACGTGGTTATGACCCGGTTTACAGCCCGCATATTGGCCGAGTCGAGATGTACGAGACCAGCGGCCATTTCCCCTACTATCGGGACAGTCAGTTCGCTCCTTTGTTCGGCAGTGAGGTGGGCGGCATGCTCGATGCGTGGAGCGAGCGTCTGCAGGAGGGAACGCTTGATTCAGATGGTGAAGACAAGTTGATGGCAGCCGCAGAGGTTTTTGGTGTCAAGCTTGCAGATTATCGCGCATCAGCATCGACTGAATCAAAACGTAAAGTGTTGCATGATTGGCAGGTTAACAATGAGCGTTACTTGCTGAAGCCGATGAACTGTCCGCATCACTGCCAGATTTTCAAAGCGCAACCTCGCTCGTACCGACAGTTGCCACTGCGTTTATTCGAGTTCGGGACTGTTTATCGACATGAGCAGACTGGTGAACTCAACGGCATGCTTCGGGTGCGCGGCTTGACGCAAGATGACGCGCACATCTTCTGCACTGCTGAGCAGGTGGAGCAAGAGTTTCGTGCGACCATTGAATTGACAAAGTTTGTTTTGGAGTCGGTTGGCTTGGACGATTACAGCGTTCAGCTTTCCTTGAGAGATCCTGATAGCGACAAGTACGTTGGAACTGAGGAGAACTGGGATCATGCGGAAGGTGCGTTACGCGGCGTCTTGCAGGGTTCAGGCTTGACTTTCAATGAAGAGCCTGGTGAAGCAGCGTTCTATGGTCCCAAAGCAGATTTCATGGTGCGGGATTGTATTGGCAGGTCGTGGCAGCTCGGAACTGTTCAACTGGATTACAACTTGCCGGATCGTTTCAAGTTGGAATACAACGGCAGCGATAACGCTGCCCATCGCCCTGTGATGATTCATCGAGCTCCTTTTGGGTCCCTTGAACGGTTTACAGGAATGCTGATCGAGCACTTTGCTGGGGCATTTCCGCTCTGGTTGGCTCCGGAGCAAGTGCGAGTTTTGCCACTGAGTGACAAGTCACTTGATTATGCCGTGCAAGTTGCCAAAGAACTGGAAGCCGCGGGGCTCAAGGTGACGGTGGACAATAGTGGTGGAAAAGTTCAGGCCAAAATTCGCAACGCTCAACTTGAATTGGTGAACTACATGGCTGTGGTGGGCCCGAAGGAAGCAGAAGCCGGTCAGGTGGCATTACGAGACCGGATTGATGGTGATTTGGGGTCAATGCCCACCGCGGAGGCGATTGCCCGGCTCAAGCAGGAAATCGCGACCAGGCAGGTGCGGCAGGTCGTTCAAGGTGACTTTTCCGCTGCTGCGGTGGATTCTGACGCGGTCGGAAATGAGTACTAGCAACTGTAGGACGGCGTTTATTGTTTTTTTTGGCGTTCATAATGACGCTTTTTACGGTATTTCTGGCTTAGGACGGCGTTGCTGGTCGATTCCCTTGCAAGCGAATCAGTCTTCATCCCGATGGGTACTTATACTGTTGGGATGCGTTGTTCCAGTGGCGACTTTGCCACTCAGACTCTGTCGCCGTTGGCACTGAGGCTCGGTTTTTCTCTCTATCTGGTTTGGATGTGATGCGATCATTGATCCCACAATTCTGCTTGTTCGTGACGTTTCTGGCGACACCTTCGATTTTCGTAGTGTCTCGAGTGGATGCCGCTGGACTTACCACGCAGGAAAAGAAAACAGTTCAATCTGTGAATGCCAGTGTTTTGAGAGCTGGGAAAAGCTACGCGGCTGAAGATTTCGATGCATCTTCGGAATACATCCGAACCGCTGTCAAGCAGATCGAAGACGCTGTCAAAGGGGGATCGCCCAAGCTTTACGATGCTCTGCTGCCCGCGATGCAGCGGATTGAGAAGGCTCGCACATTGCTCGACTTTGAAGGTGTCACGGTTCCTGCTTTCACGCGGCCCAAGCGACCCGAAGACGCCCCCGCGGAGCCCAAGCCTGGCACTCGTCCTGAACCTGGGAAACCTGAGCCGATGCCTGCTGACGGGCTTAGTTTCACAAAATCAGTGGCGCCGATTTTGTCGGCACGCTGCGGGCGGTGCCATGCATCTGACAGCAAGGGCGGATTCAACTTGGCGACCTATACCGCGCTCATGAAAGGGCCACCAGAAGGTGTCGTCATCTTTGCAGGTGATACCGTGGGAAGTCGTTTGATTGAGACCATTGAAACCGGGGATATGCCGCGTGGAGGTGGCAAAGTGACGCCTGCAGAATTGAAAATACTGAAAGATTGGATCGTGGCTGGTGCCAAGTTTGATGGTACAGATCCGTCCGCTCCGATTGCTGCGGGTGCCACTCCAGCAGAACCGCCACGACCGCGACTCAAAGCGATGCAGGCCACTGGAAAAGAAACTGTCAGCTTTTCAGGAGATGTTGCTCCTCTGCTTGTTGAAAGTTGCAAGGGGTGCCATATCAACGCCATGCGTGCGAGCGGTGGCTTGAATATGGACACGTTTGCCCAATTGCTGCGTGGCGGTGATAGTGGCGATATTGTCATTCCCGGGAATGGGGAAGAAAGTCTGCTGGTGAAAAAACTTCGTGGAAGCATGGGGCTGAGGATGCCCGCTGGTGGGCGGCCAGCTTTCTCTGAGGATTCGATCAAGCTCATCTCAACTTGGATTGATGAAGGGGCAACACTCGACGGTGCTTCGGACAACCAACCGTTGCAGGTCATGAGCCAATTGGCATGGGCTGCGGCTGCCACGCCGGATGAGTTGAGCGATCGGCGTTCGGAAATTGCAGGTGAAAATATCAAGCTTGTTGTTCCCGGTGGGGCTGACCTTACCACCGAAACAACAGATCACTTCTTTGTTGTCGGTTCCGCCGCGCCAGACACGATCAAGCTTGTCGCCGAGCTTGCCGAAGACCAGATGAAGGCTGTGAAATCGGTCGTTTCAGCAGACGCCGGGCAGGCATTCTTTAAAGGAAGAGCGACCATCTTTGTCATGCCCAAACGCTATGACTACAGTGAATTCGCAAAGATGGTCGAGGGACGCGGGATCCCTAACGGGTGGAGCAGTCACTGGAAGTATGATGGGATCGACGGATATGTTTCGTTAGTAGCAACTGACCGTGATGACAGAGATGAAATTGAAGCCCGGTTGACTTCACCTTTGGTTAGCTTGGCGGTCGCTACGCGGGGTGGGGATGTGCCACGTTGGCTCGCCGAGGGAACCGGAAAGGTAATCGCAAAGCGACATGGGAACACAGAAAAGCCGTCTCGTGGTCGAACCCCAAAGACATCTGTCAATCAAGAACTTGTTGAGGCGTTGACTGCGATGGGCAGCGCGAAACAGTTTCTGGATGGCAAGCTGACACCCGAACATTCGGACCTGATTGCGACCGAGTTGATGTCGGCAATGTTGGACCGCGCTCAGCGAAAAGGATTTGACGGGCTGCTAAGGAATTTGAGCCGCGGGCTGCCATTTGAAAAGGCTTTCATTCAATCGTTCGAAGCGACACCTCAGCAGTTTGTCGAGGCGTGGAAACGCTGGCGTACCGGTAGTTGATGCGTCAAGCTGTTTTCGTCGAGGCTGAAGTGACCGAGTTGAGCGACTGCACTTGTGTGGTCTCGCAAGCTGCGGTGGTATTTGGCGGCGGTTCTTTGCGACCCTCTGCAGATCTTTTTCGAGAGCGGCATTTCAGATCGCAGTGAGCTGATTCTGGATGCCTTCTGGGGTGCTCGTCAGAACGAGGCCTGTCAAGCAGAAACGCTGTGGCAGTCAGATCGCATTGTTTTTAGAACCATGCGTCCCCAATCTGTGGTGTGTGCACTGGGCAATCTGTACGTTGAGAGACGAATTTGAGGGTGCGCCCCGGTGACATGCCATCGCATTCGCGTTCTGATGGTGCAGCAGCAATTGAGTCTATCCGTGGGTGATAGGTTCAGAGCTTCAGCAGGTTTTTCTTTTCCCGATGTCTGAGAAAATACGTCTAACGCAGGTGAGATAATGATTGTTGTGATGGAGACCAGTGCGACAGATGCCCAGGTCGAGGCGACCGTTCAGCGGGTGGAAAGCATGGGTTTGAAGGCGAATGTGATTGTTGGGACGGAACGCACTGTCGTGGCCGCCATCGGGGATAAACGCGAACATTTTAAAGAGTCAATCGAAAGCAGCGCGGGTGTATCTGCGGTCGTTCCGATTGCGGCGCCCTACAAGATGGCAAGTCGTGAGGTTCAGCACCATGCCAGCCAGATTCGTGTGTTGGATTTTGTTGCTGGAGCTGGTGAGGTCGGCATGATTGCTGGGCCGTGTAGTGTTGAGAATGAAGAGCAGATTCTGTCGACCGCAAGGGCGGTCAAGGCCACAGGAGCAACCGGCCTGCGTGGGGGAGCCTTTAAACCGCGAACCAGTCCCTACAGTTTTCAGGGACTCAAAGAAGACGGCTTGAAAATGCTTGCCGCCGCCAGAGATGAAACGAATCTCGCCATTTTCACTGAGGTGATGGGAACAGACGATGTTGATTTGGTTGCCCGGTATGCCGATGTATTGCAGGTCGGTGCTCGAAATATGCAGAACTATCGCCTGCTTGAGGCCGTTGGGGCCGCTGGCAAACCAGTGCTGCTGAAAAGAGGTGCATCAGCCACGATGGACGAGTTCCTGTTGGCTGCGGAATACATACTGAATGAGGGCAATGACCAAGTCATGTTGTGCGAACGGGGGATAAGAACCTTCGAAGGCCACACGCGTTTTACCCTGCCACTTGCCAGTGTCTCGTATTTGCATCGGAAGACGCACCTGCCTGTGATCATCGACCCAAGCCATGGCACAGGACATGCTTACATGGTCCCCGATATGGCGGTTGCCGCCGCTGCAGCTGGTGCAGACGGATTGATCATCGAAGTTCATCCTGATCCCAGTACCGCGTTGAGCGATGGGTACCAGTCTCTGACCTTTGACGAGTTCGAAAAGACCATGAAGCGGTGCAACGCTGTCGTGGATGCTTTGCGTGCTGTGGATGCCTGAGGAAAATAGGAGTCAATGTCATGAATGCACAGGATAAAACGCTAGATCAGTATCAGCAGTTTATGAAAATAAACGCGGCTGCACATCTCTTTCGCAGTGCTCGTGAACTTGGATTGCTGAAGGAGCTGCGAGAGGGGCAGCGGACTCTCACGCAGTTGTGTGAAAAGCTATCTCTCAAACCGGGTGCCACGAAACTGGTGCTCGATGCTTTGGTTGCCAGCAGCATCATTGAGAAATATGAAGAAGACTATGCTCTGTCGCGGGTAGCTCACTTGCTGTGTCAGTACGACGAAGACTTGGGAGATGCTACTTGGAATCGCTTGGTTGGGCATGTGCGGGAGGAATCCGGCGAGACAGATGCAAATGATCAAGCTTTTCTGAATTCGTTAGCTGCCACGCAGTGGGTGCATACACCAGCCGCGATGCAGGCAGCTGAAATGCTCGATGTGGGCGGTGAGGATGAGATCAGTGGGCCGAAAATTTTGGATCTTGGTTGTGGTTCAGCGGTTTGGAGTGCTGCGATTGCACACAGTGACCAGAAGGCCACTGTGACCGCAGTTGACCATGCAGCAGCACTCAAGGCCGCTCAAAGCACTGCTGATTCCATTGGTCTGGGGGATCGCTTTTCCGTGTTGGAGGGAGATCCCGTTGCGGTAGAGGTCGATGAAAGAGGATTTGATCTCGTTTTGGTCGCGCAGCGATTGAGCTGCTTGGGGCTAGACGAGGGGAAAAAACTGCTTTTCAAAGCGGCTAAATCACTCAAACTCGGCGGTAAATTGGTGGTCATTGACCTGTTCCGCGGGCCGGCGAAGCCGGATATGAGCGAATGTGTAGAAGCTTTGAAGCTGGAATTGGGGACACAACATGGCAGCATGCGGACGTTGGAGGCGATTCAGGTTGAGCTGACCGAGCTGGGGCTGGAGAACGCTCAGGTCACCTTCCTGCCCGATAGCCGGGTGAATATGGGAATGGCAGTCGCAAAACGACCGTCAGAGCAGGCCTGATCGTTGCCGATTCTGGCTTTCGGAAGAGAATTTGCTCGGTTTCGAAAAAACCACCGTTGGACGCGTTGACGGAATCGGGCTGCTCAACCTACGATACGCGGCTCGAAATCAACCTTTTGGAACTAGACCGGAAGAAAACAGCGATGGCTGTCCCTAAACGAAAACACTCTAACAGCCGAACTGGTAAACGACGCTCACATGATCGTGTGAAAAAGCGTCAAATCAGCTACTGCCCTCAGTGCAGCAACGCGGTACCGACCCATACGATCTGCCCTAAGTGTGGATATTATCAGGGCCGTACTGTCGTCAAGCACGAAGACAGCTAATCGGCACCGTTCAGTAATGAAATCTGTCGGTATCCTCTTCCCCGGACAAGGTGCGCAGGCGATCGGCATGGGCCGGTGGCTTTGCGAAACGCATCCGGCTGCAAACAGCTTGTTCAATCAAGCCTCGGAAATTCTGGGCTACGATCTTGGTGAGTTGTGCGCCGAAGGCCCAGAATCGCAGCTCAACGAGACTGTCTATAGTCAGCCAGCCTTATTCGTTGTCGGAATGGCAGCGGCGACCGTGATGCGCGAGCAGTTCCCTGACAGGCTTGCTGCCGTGAAAGCTGCAGCTGGACTAAGTCTCGGCGAGTACACGGCGGTTTGCTTTGCTGGTGGGTTGGACTTTGCCGACGGCTTAAGGCTAGTTCAACGACGCGGTCAGGCGATGCAGGCTGCCGCAGATGCAGTCCAAAGCGGGATGGCCAGTGTGCTTGGATTGGACTTGAGCGCGGTAAAACAGGTTTGTGACGATTGCCGGCATGAGGGCGAGGTGTTGCAGCCCGCCAATTTGCTCTGTCCAGGCAATATCGCCGTTTCGGGACATTCCACCGCCATCGAGCGTCTCATTCCTGCCGCGGAAGCTGCTGGGGCGATGAAAGTTATTCCACTCAGCGTTGCCGGAGCCTTTCACACGTCTCTGATGCAGCCCGCTGTCGAGGCACTTCGGGCCGCTCTGGAAGAGATTCCAATTCGTAACACGCAAATTCCCGTTTACAGCAACGTAGATGCTAGCCCTCATCAATCGGCCAGTGAAATTCGTGAACTGCTTAGCCGCCAAGTGGTTGGCTCGGTGCGTTGGGAAGATTCGGTGCGCCGGATGTTGGAGGATGGGATCGACGGTTTCGAGGAAGTTGGTACCGGACGCGTCCTGCGTGGTACTCTCAAACGCATCAACCGAAAGCTGCCAACCGATGGTTTTGGGGATGGTTGAGCCCAGCTGTCTCCCACTTACCATTTCACTAACCATTTTTTTCGCCCTGCCGCAATGACGTTTTCGGTCAGTGCGAGCTATTGAATTCCCTCAACATCGCGGAACAACTTATGGAACTTTCTTTCACGACGGACCTGAAAGATCAGGTTGCTGTAGTCACGGGAGCCTCGCAAGGGCTCGGAAAAGCGGTTGCCATTGCTTTGGGCATGAATGGGGCTACAGTCGTCTGTCTGGCCCGGAATGCCGATAAGCTGGCTGCGACTGTGTCGGAGATTGAATCTGCAGGAGGGGCTGCTGAGGCCGTTGCTTGCGATGTTACCGATAGGGCAGCAGCCAAAGCAGCCATCGAAGGCGCAAAAGATAAGCATGGCCGTCTGGATATCCTCGTGAATAATGCCGGAATTACCCGCGACAAGTTGATGCGGGGCATGTCCGACGAGGAGTGGGATGACGTGATTGCCACCAATTTGACTAGCTGCTTCGTCTGCTGCCGAGCCGCTGCAGGCATCATGAGGCGGAGCAAATACGGCCGAATTATCAACATGGCCAGCATTTCGGGGCTGATTGGTAACCCAGGCCAAGCCAATTATTCTGCCAGTAAAGCGGGGATGATTGGGCTGACTCGAACGCTTAGCAAAGAGCTGATCAGCCGTGGGGTCACCGTCAATGCCGTGGCACCAGGCTTCATTGCCAGCGAAATGACCGCAGAATTAGGCGATGTGGTGCTCGAAGAGGTCAAAAAGCGGATTCCTGCCAAGCGTGTGGGCACTCCGGAAGACGTGGCTGCTGCGGTGCTCTTTCTCGCATCGAAGAACGCTGGGTATGTCTCTGGGCAGACGCTGGTCGTCGATGGTGGCATGATCGGGTAGACTCTTTACACGAATTGTCAAAACGGACCGTGTATCTTGCTGTCTGTGTATTGACGCCTTTTGCTTGTTTCACCTATCCTTTTCCGCGAATGCGATTGAGTGCAACCGGCTCTGTTCCTCGGGACGGCAATGTAGATTGTCTCACATCGCTCGCCCAAAATTCTACAAAACAAATACTTTCAGCTTGCTGACATCCCCTAGAGACTGCTCATGGCTACCGTTGAAGAACGCGTGATCGATATCGTGTCCGAACAACTCGGCGTGGATAAAGAAAAGATCAACCGCGAAACATCCTTTGTTGCCGACTTGGGTGCGGATTCACTCGATACCGTGGAATTGGTAATGGAACTCGAGGAAGAGTTCGACATTAGCATTCCCGATGACAAGGCCGAGGATATCCAAAAAGTTGGCCAAGCGATCGATTTCATCGAAACGAATAATGGCGACGAAGACGCCTGATCGTGCTCACCTAAAGGTGACTCGCTTCTGGTTTAATCGAAACTGCCGCCCCTAAATTCGAGTGCCCTCCGCGGCGTAGTGTTTCGCGGGCGGCATTTGTTTTATCAGCTGCCCTTTGCAATTTTGGGCAGATACCTACCTATTCAGCATGGAACATTCGTCCAAGGCATCCGAATGCAACAAGAATTGCAGCGCCGCATTGTGGTCACGGGCGTAGGCGTCGTCTCTCCGTTGGCAGTCCAAGTCGACACGTTTTGGAGTCGTCTAACAGCAGGCGAGAGTGGCGTCCATAAGCTCACAACTATCGACACAGATGCGTACAAAGTTCACTTTGGCGGCGACATCCCAGACTTTGACGCGACTGATTGGGTTGAGAAACGCGAGGTTAAGCGTCTTGACCGTTTCACTCAGTTTGCTGTTCATGCGGGTGGCCAAGCCATTCAGGACTCAGGGCTGAACTTTGATCTGGTTGACCGTTCCAAATGTGGGGTCATTCTCGGGTCAGGCATCGGCGGGTTGGGAGAGATTGAAGTTCAGATCCAGAAAATGCTCAGCAAGGGTCCCGAACGAGTCAGTCCGTTCACCGTGCCAAAAATGATGCTCAATGCCGCAGGTGGCAACCTTTCGATCACTTATGGTCTGAAGGGTCCGAACTACGCGGTGGCCACGGCATGCGCGAGTGCGACCAACGCAATGGGAGATGCACTGCGAAGTGTGCGACTTGGCGAAACCGACGTCGTTATCACTGGCGGTACCGAAGCTGCGATCACTCGCATGGGATTGGCTGCTTTTCAGAACATGAAGGCATTGTCGACACGCAATTCAGATCCTCCCGCAGCAAGTCGGCCCTTTGATGCTGATCGCGATGGTTTTGTGCTCGGTGAGGGAGCCGGCTTGTTGGTATTTGAGGAATTGGAGCATGCCAAGGCTCGTGGAGCACGCATCTATGCTGAAGTGCTCGGTTACGGAACGACCAGCGATGCTGGTCACATCACTGCTCCAGACCCTGAGGGCAAAGGTGCTGCTGCTGCGATGCGGTCGGCCATCAAGGACGCCGGCGTTTCACCGGAAAATATCGATTATATCAATGCACATGGCACAAGCACTCCGCTGGGTGATAAGGCAGAGACTCAGGCGATCAAAGCTGTCTTTGGGGATCATGCCTACAAGATGAAACTCAGTAGCACCAAGGGAGCGCTTGGGCATTCGCTGGGAGCAAGTGGTGGCATTGAAGCTGTGATTTCGTGCAAGACGATTCAGGATTCATTGATCGCGCCCACGATCAATTACACCACGCCAGACCCGGAATGTGATCTGGATTACACCCCTAATCAGGCTGCTAGCTGCGAAGTGAATATCGCTATGAGCAACAGTTTCGGCTTTGGTGGTCACAACGCCTGTATCCTGTTTCGCAAGTATTCCTGATCGGTTCTTGGCTGGTTGCATGAATTCCTGATTGATGATGTTTCGCAATGACTGCACGCGGTCGTGACCAGGCAGTCCTCGTAAGATTGTGTCCGTGAGTTGGCTTCTTTGTGATTCCTTCGCTTTGTGATTCAGCAGACGGGCTGGTTCAAGTCCTCACTCTACACTCGGCGTATAAGCATGGCTCAGCCACTTCTCGATCGTTCCGAGTACGTCGAACAGGCCTATCTTTATCAAGTCCTGCGAGAACGTGCTGAGATCGAGATGCCCATGCAGGAACTGTTGGAGCAGATCCGTTACGAGTTGTTGACCACAACTAAGCTTCCCCTTGCGATCGACTATTTGCTCACAGAGCTCAAGCACTCCGGGCAGATGGCACCCGCGATGAAGAAACTGGCTCACTATTTCACTCCGTTCCAGACGTACCTGGTTGAAGAGGCGGAAAAAGAGTCGGGGCGATTCACAATGGGGACCGCACTGCAGGTGCTCGAGGGTGAAACCAAGTATCGGACCACTGACCACAACGAAGCGGGGTTGTTCTTTTATCAGTTTGAAGTCCTGTGCAGGAATCGCCTCAATTACGATCGGGGTTTGACCGCCATTAGCAATGAACCCACGTTCGATAGAAAGTGGACTACGTGGATTCTGATGCTAAGAGCCCAAGTCGGGTTGGTTGATATTGCGGATCTTTTATTCTTGGCGAGTGATGAATATCGAGCCAAGTTAGAGGAGGCGGGGCACTCGGTTGAGGGAAAAGGGCCGTTTCTTTTCGGGCGAAAAGAAGGACGGATTGCTCTTGGGAATCGCAGGAGAGAACCGATTTTTCTCTTTGCGGCGATGCAACGTCACTTGGGCTACCCTGCGGTGCCACGTCCCAAACCCGTTGATGAACGCAAAGATGCAATCCCGCAGCTGATGCGCAGGATGGAGCGATTGGAGTCACGTATCAAGCTGATGGAAGAAGAACGTCGTACCGGGATTGATATCACCAAATTCTACGCCGATCAGAATGGAAATGGCCCGCCGGATATTGGTGATGAATGATGAGCAGGCTCCAACGATTCAGTGGTGAGTGCTTTGGTGTTGATCGGTGGAGACACAATATGAAAAAATGCCACCGAGGCTATTGCTCCGGTGGCATTCGCAGATCGTTGGAATCAGTTCAGTACCTTACGCACTCTTTGTCGTAGGCATTTTGAACAGATCGCTTGAGCCAGTGACAATGCTCTCATCAATTGTAAAGACCGTTCCATCTTCCTGTTCTGGCAAGTCGTACATGATGTCCAGCATTACATCTTCGAGGATTCCCCGAAGACCGCGGGCCCCGACACCTTTGGCAAGTGCCTGTTGAGCGACATAGTGCAGTGCACCATCGGTGAATTCTACGTCGCAGTTTTCCATTTTGAAGAGAGCCTGGTATTGTCGTGTCAGAGCATTCTTTGGCTCCTTCATGACTCGTACTAAGCCTTCTTCGTTCAGAGGCTGTAGGTAGCTCACCACTGGAAGTCGGCCAACAAGCTCAGGGATCAAACCGAATTGAAGAATGTCTTCGGTTTGAACTTGAGTCAACAGTTCTGACTCTGACTGCTCATTGCGGACACTCTCGCCACCAAACCCGAGGGTTTTGTGCCCAAGACGCTTGCGGATGATGTCCTCGATTCCGACAAAAGTACCGCCAACGATGAACAGAATATTGCTTGTGTCCATCTGGATGTACTGCTGCTCAGGGTGCTTGCGTCCGCCTTGGGGGGGAACGTTCGCCACAGTGCCTTCGAGCATTTTCAACAGGCTCTGTTGCACACCCTCGCCCGATACGTCACGGGTGATGGACACGTTGGCGCTCGTCTTGCCTATCTTGTCGACTTCGTCGATGTAGAGAATACCTCGTTGAGCGGCTTCGACATCGAAGTCTGCAGCGTGAAGCAGTTTGAGAAGAAGGTTTTCTACGTCTTCACCCACGTAACCGGCTTCTGTCAGTGTGGTCGCATCACCAATCGCGAACGGTACATTCAGCATGCGGGCGAGTGATCGTGCTAGCAGGGTTTTTCCACTCCCGGTAGGACCGGCGAGGAGAATATTGCTTTTCTCGATTTCGACTTCTGAATCGCCTTCCCATTCGCTAGTCAGACGCTTGTAGTGATTGTGGACTGATACTGCGAGCACTCGCTTTGCCGCCGTTTGCCCGATCACATACTCATCAAGGTGCTCTACGATCGACTTCGGCGAAGGTATTTCGTTGAACAATGATTTGGTCGGCCCGCGCCGACGCTCTTCTTGATCGAGGATCGATTGGCAGAGCTCGATACACTCACTGCAAATGTAAACATCGCCGGGACCTTCGACGAGAGGTCCCACGTCACGGTAACTCTTTCTGCAAAAAGAACAGAAGGCGTTCTTTTTACTTGAGGAGGAAGTTCCGCGGCGAGAGGTTGGGTTATCCTTAGAGGGCATACACGACTCCTAGTTTGCGATCGGCTCAATTGCAAAGCAGTTCAGTCGAATGCCTTTTCCTGAGCTTTCGCTCGGCATTCATCCTGTACCGCAATCACAATGTCCGAATTTCGCTTCAACGGTTTCGGGCCACGACTCGAATGCTTTCCCGGTCAGCTTCCAAATTGGAAGCTAGCTGAGATGGGTCATCCGTATCCTCGAAAGCTCGAGCCTGATGTGGTTTGGGTTCAAAAACGATTTATAGTTTCCGAATGTAAGCCCAGCATGGAATTGGGAGGGCAAACAGGCGGAGGGGTTGTCCTTCTAACATTCAACTTGAAAACGAGTCACGGCATTGAATCTAACAAACAGCTTGGACGCGATCGGTGACGGATCATGCAGTTGCGACAGGTCGTAACGATGATTCGTCGGGAAGGGATTGCGGACAATTGATGGGTAAATTCTAAGTACTGGTTGAGTGATCCCCTGTGGGGGATCACTCGGTTGAGCTCGTTTCAGCGGAAGGCTGATGGCTTCTCGATTGTATTGTTCGGAATTCCTCGTCGCTGATGTCACCTTTGGCATGCATTTCTTCCAAGTTTACGACGCCCTTCTGAGGGTCTTCCCGGTCTTCAGCCGCGTAGTCCCGAAAGATTGACACAAGGTAAACACCAATCACAAGCAGGACGCATAAGATCAGCAGGGAAAACCTAGCCTGATAAACACTTGTCGTCAAAAAATCTGTTACGACCGTCACTTGAACACCTCATTTTCGTGACCCACATAGTCTGCATTGTCGTTGTGTTGGGGCACACTTCACTCACCCAACTCAATCGGGGCAATCAACAGGTCAGGTTGTTTTTTCTATGTTATTGCTGCGATATTTCAAGCCGCCTTCGAGTGAGCGTTCCGCGTGATCTGGGTGCGAACGCTGTAGCGGTTGGAAACAACGTGCATTAATGATGGGACTTCGGTGATATTAGGTTTCTTTGATTCTGTGGCGGTTAGCTTTTGGGCTCTCAGCCAGTGGTGCCTTTTTGATTGTGTGGGGCGCAGCGTCTCAAGGCATCGGGATACCCCGCTTCACGGTCTCAAGGCTGCTGGGCTTGCACCACTCATTCGGCAATATCATGCTTCCCTGCCGTTACCGCTCCACTGCACTCGAATCATAGGAGTGTCCAGTGGGTCTGGTCCAGCATTTTCATCGGTTCTTGTCGTGTTTTTTCTGTTTCACGCTTTGAGAGCGTGTTTCACGTCATTCCATTTGAAGTTGCTTTGAGCGAGCCGCTTGTTTTTGGAGCCGTTTTTGGCGGGGAGCGGGGGGATGGGATAGGGCTCAGGAAAACCTCGCCACGATTGCCGAGGATTCAGACTGCATACTCTACATCCGCGGCTAGTTAATCCGCGGCTAGTCAAACAGATGCATCGCCTGCTCTGCCAAACACAAGCCCCGGTGGCTATGCCCTTCAATCCGAATGATGGCCGGCCCCTTGAAATTAATTCCAGCGAGACCCGAAATTAGCCGGCCATGTGCAATATCCCCGATTCCGATTGGCTGATCCTCCACCTGCCCTGCCCTACGGTCGCATAGGTAGATACAGGATAAATGGTCCCGATTGCGTTCAAGACGATCCGCAAGCGGGATTTCATGCCCCTGCAGCATCTCTCCAATGTCTGCTGCCAGCCCCAATCCCTCTATTTTCAGCCAATGCTGAAGCCGTTCCCATTGGGCAACGGTTGAAACGGTGTCACCGTGCCGTGGCCGCAGAGCAATGGTAATACCTCGTTTCGTTGCCAAATTGACCAAGTGGTCCAGTTCAATAGCCAGCTGTGTTAGCGTGGATTCGGGGTTTGCATCCGTGGGGTGGCCGCTTTTGCCGCTTGCAAATGTCACCACGGTTGCCTTGGAATCAGCGGCGATTCCCAGCCATGTTTCGATCCAGTCTCGTGCTGCGCGAGCTTCACTTGGGTCTGTGGAAGCAAGTGCAGGACCGCGGCTTTGCCAAGCCGTATGTAGAAAGTGTGTATCGAGATCGAATATCAATTGCAAATGATGACGCGACGTGACATCGGCAAGTCGGAGCATCTGCTGTCCGAACCAAGGGTCTGTCTGCGATAGTCGACCATGTTGAGGTCGGACGGCAACAGCACGGAATCCAAGTGCGGCAAGCTCCTCGATTGCCCCGACAAGGTCATGTTGCAGCAGACCGGCGGTATGGTATCCCGGAAGCATGTTTCGGATCGAGCATTCAAGAAGGAGCTATCAAGTCACGCGAAATTGCAGTGAAAAATAAAGAGATGGGATGGTGAGGCTAAACAGTCCCAAACCCCACCATGGGCCAGCACCCAAAAATGCGTAAGATGCGGCTAGAGGAATAATCGTGAAGATCCCAATGCGAATTGTGGTCTGGATCTTGATGGGTGTTGGTTCGCGTACTGCTCGAAAACCACGCATCACAACGGGAAATGAAATTGCTCCAATCATCATTGGAAAGACTCCGCTGGCGGGAATAGCCCATCCTGCTTGATTGGCATTGAGTTGGGGAGCAAATGCCAACATCACCGCACCAAGTGTGGTCACAACCAGCCCTATTTGCAGGTTGGATGAGGGACCGCCTTCTGCTTCGCGCCGTGCCATCGTGGTGATGCCCATGATGTAGACACCGAAACCGACAGCGATCCCCAGCAAATATTTTTCAAACAAAGGGGTACCTGCCACGATTGCAAAATAGGGGGAAGCACCTAAGAGAAAGCTTAGAACTCGACAACTTCCCATCGCAACCGGCGCGAGCGGTGTTTTCTTGAGGGGACCATCGTAGGCGATGATCATGACTGCCAAGGCAATTGCGACCAATGCTGGTAGCCATGTGATAGGTGCACCATCGCTCGGCACGCGTCCAGAAATCGCAGCAATTCCGATGCCTGCCACCAAGAGTAGCCAACCTGCGGTTCTGGCTTGCCCCAGTGAAATCAGGCCTGCAGGGATTGGCCGTTGAGGACGCTGCACGCGATCCTGATCAACATCAAATACGTCGTTGAGGATCATCCCAGCCCAATACAATGCCACGCCGGCAAGGGCAACCAAAATGAAGCGAATGATGGGTGCTGGCCCGTGGTGGACCAGCAGGAATGCCGCACTGACATCTGCCAGCACTGTAAATACGTTCGGTAAACGAACCAGTTGCGCCCACACCCAAAGCTTTGATGGCGGAGACGTGGGGTGCTCTGCAGACGTTGGCTTAGAATTGATTTGATTGGTTGTCAAAGTGTCGCTTTCGACCAAGGTTTAACAAGAAAGACGTGGTACGTGATATGAAACACAGTTATCTGCAGTCTAAACGTTTTGCACTTCATTTACAGGACGAGGCTCTGACCCGAATCATCCATCACTAAGATGATTATATTCAGAGGGTTATCTTGGACGCGAAGCGGTGCTGAGCAAAAGGCGAGGAACCAGCTTGCTAAATGACGCTGCTGCGGACGCCAAGCGGCAGAATGATTGCTTTAACGTCGCCTTACCGTCGGACGTTGCGTCAACTGTGCGTCGTGGAGTTCGATGTAGCGATCTGTCTCATTGGTGAAATCGACATTGACGTTGTCAAAGCGGAATCTCTCTGCCGATGGAGTCGTGATTGGGCGAATGGAATACAACTCGACAAGTGTGATCAGGCGACGCTTGCTTTGGCGAACACCAGTTGCCCGATCACTGCCGTTTGAGATCGGGTCACTCCAGAATTCGATTCGAACAGGAAGGTAGAGGCCAAAATTAGTCTCTGTGTTGGGTTCTGCGTTGACTGCGACCCGCATTTGGGTGGGGTACAACATTGGCCAGTCGGAACGGTTGGCTTTCTTGAGAACAGTTTTTCGCTTCTCTTCACGAAGTTGCCCGGAAATTACGAAAACGGGCTTCTCTTTGAGATTGGCTGTCGTGACGCTTAGCTCATAATCTCTCTGCAATGTGCTGAGCATTTCAGCCCAGGCACCCACCTGCAGACGCGGGGGAATGGGCTGCTGGTTGGCGGCCCCCGGTCCCCAGCCAGGCAACTTGCCGACTTCGACACGACTGAGTTTGACTGCCTCTGATATCTCACTCTTGGTCCAGACCAACCGCCCGTCGCTGATTTGTTGCAGACGGTGTTTGCCCTTACCGTCATGCATGGTCAACTGCAGATTGAATTGACCTGTATTATCCCCTGCTTGTTCGTAAGTACCCACGCCGATCACTTCTCGACCTGTCGTCCATACGATTTCACGCACTTTGGCATCAAAAGCGGATCCAGAAACCAGTTGGCGTAGCACAAGTTGCAGCAAGTTGGATGCATCAGCTCGGGACTTTGCAGCCCGATCCGCCTCTGAATCGCTATCTGCTGGGTGGCTTGGGAAAGTTTCTTTTTGGTCACTGGTTCGTGAAACCGGCGGCTCAGTGGCGAGCTGTTGAGCGTTCAATGGGCTAACGAAACGAAGGTAGCCCAAGGCGATGGCGATGGCAGTGACTAGCAGCAGAATTCGTGCAGAGTGTCGTTCAGCCGCCTTCATGCGTTTCCTCACGGGATTTTTTATCGCCGATTTGTCTTGTTGTTGACCACCGCAACGGTCGGGTTTCACGCCCAGAAACCCCATGTGCCTGATGTGACGATCGATCTTCATGAACCGGTTGTACTGATTTTCTCAAAGATACCGCGTGTAACGTGCCGATGATCCACACAGAAGCCGGTTCGCCCGGACTTCACGGATAACTGCCATGCAGCCTCGCTGATCCTAGATGAGTCCTGCTGGCAAAGTCCACCCAGATCGAAATTTAAGACTGATTTACCACTTCTCAGCTGAGCAGAAGCCCAAGGAACGGGGGATACGATGAAACGAATCGTCACTCATATGTCGCTGTTGGCGGCCACGGCGATACTCGCCACCGGGTGTGTGCCGGTTCGCCACAACCTGCCACCAGAACAGCAGCTAATGGAACCAGGACCTGGTGTTGGTGGTCCTGGACCCGGTGTACTCGGTGCACCCTCAGTCGCCCCAGGAATGATGGGCGGTCCAATGATGGGCGGTCCAATGATGGGGGGCCCACAGATGGGCGGTCCACAGATGGGCAACCCAATGATGATGCCAACACCAGCGGCTCCGCCAACCGCTCCTACGCCGAACACATCCGCAGCATCTGCTGTGGGAGACATTGATCTCGTAAATTACGCAGCATGTGCACCAAACTGCCCTCATTGCGGTGGTGCTGGTTGCAATCTGTTGGGCGGACGCGGCGTCGGAATGAACATTCCTCCCGGAGGCGGGATTTTGCCTTCAGCTGGAATGCTGCCTGCTGTTCCCCCCACGCTACAAGTCACCTTGGCTCAGCCCGAGGGAATGCAGGTTCGATACGACGCCACCGGTAGCGGTGGTTTTGATAGCGAGCCACTGGTCGTGCCAGCGCGGCAGAACTTCCCTCAAGGCGGTCTCTACCGCTTGAAACTGACCAATATTCCAGCCCGAGAGGGTGTTGAACTGTATCCAACCGTGGAACTGGCGTACGCCAACCCTCGGACTGGTGCTTACTTGGCTCACAACTCTGTCCCGCTTCAGTTCACCGAAGAGGACTTCGATCAGGTACTGACAGGTAACTTTGTCACGAAAGTTATCTATCTTCCAGATCCAGATTTCCAAGGACCTGCTCTGGCTGGCATTGATACGTTGGTAAGCACTCGGCTTGATCCAGGCATTGACCCCATCGTTGAAGCGGACCGTCGCGGCTCGATTCTCGCAATCATCCGCTTGGGTGACAAAGATATCGAGATGAGTGGTTCGAACGAGATGTTGTCGACTGGCGGTGCAATGAGAGCACCACTCGCTGGCCTGCCTGCAGCTTTCGCACCCGCGATGACTGAAGGCTGCGGCAACTGCCCCGGCAATGGGGCTGCTATGCCACCCGCACTGCCAGGGATGATTTCCGGTGTGACCACGCCTCAGTATGGAATGCCAATGTCCGCTACACCGATTGGGTTGCCTGGACCACCTCACATTCCAATGGGACATCCTGCTGGTTTGAAAAAGCATGTCATGCGTAACCACACTTCGATCAACATTCCACGGCCGGTTGAGAAAGTGAAAATGAACGTACGCCAGCAACCCGGCATGAGCTATCCGAATCCTGTCAGCCGAGTCCGAATCACTGAGCAGAACATCCATCCGGGTGTGCCTGCAGCACGCGGTGCATATCAGCACGGCAGCCAGTTGGTTCAATAGCACTGCCAGTCCGGTTTACTACGGGACTGAGCAAAGACGAATGCGAAACGCGGTGCGGATTGATCCAGTCTCACCGCGTTTCTTTTGATTTCGATGTTTGTATTGGTTGTACCTTTATCAGCCAGTTGACCTCCCCTGGGTTTAACAGTGATGGCTTACGGAAACGCCCGGTTGCTGGGATTCGCTTACTGCATTGCCGCTGTGTTGGTGATGCTTGATGATGCCAATGCCGCCGACCCATCTGAATATCTTGGTAGCACAGGCCGGCATCGATTGCTCACCGGCGACATGCCTCCCGGTTACGTAGGGCAGGCCCGGCTTGTCGGGCGCGGATTTGTTAACGGGTATTTTCAGCCGGTTGCATTGACGGGGCCCGAAGGCACACGTTTCGCATTGACTAGGAATGGCCGCTACGCTGAGGGTGCAGAACTATTGCAGGCAGGGTTACTGATTGGGAGCGTTTATCGCTTTCAGGTCACACGTATACCTATGATGGAGGGTGCGGAGCTTTATCCCACTGTCGAAGTCATTGATCGAACTTATCCACCACCGGGGCTTGCTACTCGTTACCCCATCGTGGTCCAACTGGATTTGGAAGATCTCGAGTCCGCTCTCGCAGGCAAGATGGTAACGCGTGTCATCTATCTCGAAGATCCGGAGACTGCGGTGCCAATGCAGCAGACTCCGATCACCAACCGACCGGTTGAAATCGCCGAATATCAAGATGCCTTGGCCGTGGCAGATCGTTTGGGACGACCCGTTGCGATCGTTCGTATTGGCTCTGTCGCGCCTCCACGAACCCCAGCACTGATGCCTGGTTTCTTTTTTGGATTCCCCGCTTGGGCACCGATTCAGGCAATGGGCAGCGGTGCCGGCAATGCCGGTGTGCAATCTGCACAAACTGCACCAACTCATATTCCGCAGCAGCATCTCGGTGCTCGCTCTCAGGATGTCGTTCCGGCCGCGACGGTTACGGATCAACCCCTTTTGAAATAATCCAGCGCTCGCCCTTTACGAGATGACGATGCAAGCTATGAAAAATCTGATGCTTGGTGGCATGGTTGCGATCCTGAGTACAGGTTGTGCATTTTCCACACCCAAATCCGAGCCACCACCGGGTGCGATCGGACGTGCGAATCCCATGTCGCAGCCCGCAGGGCAAATGCCACAATGGGGCGGACAGGGAATGCGTGGAGGTGGATATCCAAGTTATCGCCCTCCGCAAGCTTATCCACCTCAGGCCGGCTATCGTCCGGGCGGCTCTTATCCAGCTGCTCAACCCATGCCTGACCGGCAGGCTCTTGCACACGCTGTGGCCCAAGCCAGTTTTTCGTCACCTGCTAGTCATCAATCCGGAGGCGCAACCTGTGCTTGTGGAATGCAGCATGGGCCAGCACCCGCGAAGCCTCAAGTGCAGGCTTGCAGTTGTAATCGCTTTGGTGGCTGCCAGCGTTGCAACCCATCACCCTATGGGTACATGATGCCGCCTCAAGTACCTGTCAACGCCTACGGCATTGATCCGCAGGAATTCATTTGTGATGGTGGTGATAATCCACCTAACGTCGCAGTGCGTCGTGATGATTCGCTGACAGGACTTCAGCCAGAAGATACTGTCGTCCACTATACAACGGACGCTGGTAACATTGAAGTTGAGGCCAGCAACAAGGTCTGTTTGTACTCACCGCGGTTTTTGTC
>Ga0315320_10000759_pt1 | contig 26575 bp, 24 predicted proteins | sample M140m21515metaG_FD_203458 | JGI IMG/M metagenome (GOLD analysis project Ga0315320, IMG submission 203458) | Ammonia-oxidizing marine archaeal communities from Monterey Bay, California, United States - M1 40m 21515 | ecosystem: Environmental > Aquatic > Marine > Coastal | place: USA: California... | reverse complement strand
TGGACCAGTAGCAGTAAAAATATTTCATACCACAAACGCCGTCTTTAAAAGTCTTACAAAATACATCGATGGTGATCCAAGATTTGGCGGACTTTCAAGACGCCACAGGGAATTAGTAAATATTTGGGTCAGAAAAGAGTATAGAAATTTAAAACGTATGAGAGCTAATGGAATCAGAGTACCCCGGCCAATTTCACACTTTAAGAATGTATTAATCATGGAATTTGTGGGTGAAGAGCAAGCAAGTCCAAGATTAAGAGATATTGAAATTGAAAATCCCTTTGAAACATTCTCAAAACTTTTGGATATAATTGCTATTAATTGGCAATCTTGTAATTTGGTCCATGCAGACTTTAGTGAATATAATATATTGATTAAAGATAAAGATATTTGGATAATTGATGTCGGACAGGCTGTTACCAATCAACATCCCAATGCAGAAGAATTCTTAATTAGAGATGTCACAAGGCTAGTAGAGTGGATTAACCGTAAAGGATTTGATATCAATCTTACGGATTCTCTAGTAAGAGTTTTAGACGAACCTGTGCCGAAATTAAAACCTCTCCCGGGTGGAGATTAAAGTATATGACATCCTGACGTGTTTCATGGAGCACCTAGCACGCATACCCAAAGATCGTATCGGAGTTCTCATTGGAAAGGGAGGAGAAACACGTAAATTGATAGAAAAAGCCAGCGGGGGTTCTCTGCAAATCGATTCTCAATCCGGTGAAGTTAACATAATATGGGATCGAGAAAATACCGATCCAATAATGCGTATGAAAATGCCTGATCTCATTATGTCAATAGGAAGAGGTTTAGCGCCAAAAAGAGCATTACAACTTTTAAACGACAATATCTTTCTAAGGATGTATGATATTAGGGAATGGGTAGGTCGCCAACCAAATCAAATTCGTAGAATGAGGAGCAGGTTAATTGGTACTAATGGTAGAATAAGGAGTTTAATCGAAGAATTATCAGGCTGTGAAATATCAATTTACGGCTCAACAGTTTTAATAATAGGCGATGATGAAAGTTTGCTAATCGCCGGACCAGCTATTGAAGGTATATTGAGGGGTTCTGAGCATGGGACTGTTTTATACGGCCTAGAACAAGATAGGAGAAAACAACGTTTACAATCTCGCAGTCTTGAATCATATCAAGACAAAATTGACGATTCAAAAACTGGCTTCAATTCTTTAGTCCCCGGTCTAGCAAGTGCCCGGAGAAAAGCCGCTAGAAAATTAAAATCTACTCAGATTAATGTTGAAGATCAAAATGATATTTCTAAAATGTTAGAACTCGCTGAAGATGAAAAAATAGTATACGAAGAGGAGTAGCATAACCGCCACACCTAAGCGCAATACCTCTTCGCCAGTATAATGCCTAACCATTTAGAAGAATTATATGATTATGAAAAATGGGCAATAAATATAATCTTAGTTTCCTTTGTATTATTTTTTTCAGCTCTCTTTCTTTCTTTATTAAATATTGAGAATCTACTCACAGATTTTGTATATGAATATTACCTAGATCCAATAATAGCTGAGGGAAACTCAGATGCAGGTTACAATACAATAAATACATTGACTTACGCCTTTATTTTAGCCATGTTTGTAGTTTCATTGGCTGCATTATTGAGATTCCTAGGTATTGATTCAAGTGACTATTCATTAATAGCATTATTTCCTTATGTATTCTGGGCTGTTTTTGGTGAGGTAGTCGAAGATGCACAAATGTTTGATTCTAATTTAGCACCATATTTTGTTAGTCCAGGAGTCCATTTTCAGACTGCTTTTTGGGTTATTTCTGCTGGTTCAATAGCTTATGTTCTTCAAAAAAATTCAAAAAGTGAAAAAAAATTAGCGAGAGAAATAGAATTAGCATCAAGTTTGCTAATTCTTTTACAATTTTTTGTTTATGTCTCATCGATTTCTAATAGTGATAAAGTGATTAATCAAGAAATAGATTTGGCACCTTTACTATTAATGGGAATTTTTGCTATTTTCCTGCCTCAGTTACTAAGTAAATCATTGAAAATATTCACCCCAATCCAAAGATTAGTCTATTCAGTTGGCCTTGGAGGTTCTTTGATATTTATGGGGGCGCTTTCATCTTATGCAACTCATATTCCTAGTGGAGAACTTGTTTTTTGGCCAGTAGCCATTGTAATTGGTCTTCCCTCTATTCTTGCATATTTTATGTATAATATTGGATATCCTGCAGCAGAGGAACTTTCTGATAATGGATTGATCGCCGGTATACTCCCGGGTTCAATGACTGAAGAAGAATATATGGCATTAGTATCGCCAGAAAAAGACCTCATTGAATCATTACGCAAGAAAGCAATAGGTGCATCTCCTGTGGTCTTTTTAGCTGTAGCAGGACAATTACTTGATGGTTTAGCTACATGGATCGGTATTGATTATTTCAATTACAAAGAAAAGCATGTTTTTTCAGCATGGATAATAGAACAATTTGATACAGCTGCAGGATTTGTAGTAATTAAGTTAGGATTAGGTTTATTAATTTGGTACTTCTTTACCATTTCAAACTTTGAAAATAGACAACAGCATTTACGGTTATTGATCGGATTAGCTATGTTGGTTGTCGGAATGGCCCCTGGTCTCAGAGATGTTTTCCGCCTTGCATTGGGCGTCTAATTATTTATTTTTTAAATATTAAACAATTCAATTGAATAATTGGAGGCCATCTCGAGAGTTGAGAGCTATGGAGAGGCTACCCACTCGTATTGATTCCGGAAGTCAGGAATTTATTCGTTGTAATGAAAAAAATATTGCCTTAGTAGATGACTTAAGGGAGAAGTTAGCTAAAGTAAAACTTGGAGGAGGTGAAAAATATGTTGAACGCCACCGCAGCCGAAATAAGAAATTAGCTAGAGAAAGAATTCATGATATTTGCGACCCAGGGACTCCTTTTTTGGAATTATCTCCATTAGCAGCGATTGACTCCTATGGGGGTAATGCGCATTCTGCCGGAATTGTTACCGGGATAGGTGTGGTACATGGTAAACAATGTATTTTTGTTGCAAATGATGCTACTGTTAAAGGAGGGTCATATTATCCATTAACTGTTAAAAAACATATTAGGGCACAAGAAATAGCAGAAGAGAATAATTTGACTTGTATTTATTTGGTTGATTCCGGAGGGGCGTTCCTCCCTCTTCAGGATGAAGTATTTCCTGATAAATTGCACTTTGGTCGAATTTTTAGAAATCAAGCTAAACTATCAAGTAAAGGAATCTCACAAGTAGCAGCCGTTCTTGGATCATGCACTGCAGGAGGGGCTTACATACCTGCGATGTCCGACGAATCTATTATTGTGAAAGGGAATGGCACAATTTTCCTCGCTGGACCACCCTTAGTCAAATCTGCTACCGGTGAAGAAGTAACTGCTGATGAATTAGGAGGGGCCGATGTTCATACTAGGGACTCCGGTGTCGCAGATCACTTTGCTAATGATGAATCAGAAGCATTACACATGGTAAGAAATATTGTAGAAAATCTAAATATAAAATCTAAATATAGGCTTGATACAGGAATTGTAGAAGATCCGGTACATGATATCAATGAGTTAATGGGAATTATACCCATTGATAATAGAACTACTTATGATGTAAGAGAGATTATTTCACGGATAGTCGATGGTTCTAGATTTCATGAATTTAAAAATAGATATGGCCCAACATTAGTTTGCGGATTTGCAAAAATACATGGCTATCCTGTTGGAATAGTGGCTAATAATGGAATTTTATTTTCTCAATCTTCATTAAAAGGTACTCATTTTGTAGAATTATGTGGCCAAAGAAGAATACCTTTGGTCTTTTTACAAAATATTACTGGTTTCATGGTCGGTAAAGATGCTGAATCAGGAGGAATAGCAAAGGATGGGGCAAAATTAGTGACTGCAGTATCGTGTGTACCAGTTCCTAAGTTTACTGTAGTTATTGGCGGCTCCCATGGTGCAGGTAACTATGGGATGTGCGGCCGAGCTTTTGATCCAAGATTTCTCTTTATGTGGCCTAACTCACGTATTTCTGTAATGGGGGGGCCCCAGGCTGCAGATGTGCTGGCTACAGTTAAACAAGATCAAAGAGAAAGAGAGGGGCGAATACCTATGATAGGAAATTCTCTTAATGAATTTCGTGACCCAATACTTAAAAAATATGAAAAGGAAGGATCTCCATATTATTCCACATCTAGAATTTGGGATGACGGTGTAATAGACCCTAGGGATACTCGGGATATTTTGGGATTATGTATTTCTGCCTCATTAAATGCACCGATGCCAGAACAAAATTATGGCGTATTTAGGATGTGATGATTTGAAAATAACAGATTATAAACCTCAGACAAACAATTGTAATATGACTATTGATGGTCCTAAAGTAACAATCACGCTAGAGCGTGAGGAAGTATATAATGCATTAAATGAAGACTTGATTAATGAATTAATAGAATTATTAATCTGGACAAAGGAACGTTCAGTAGGCGAAAATAATAATTTAAAAGACCCCAATGGTGATAATTATCTCAGAATTTTAGTAATAAAATCTTCTGGAAAACATTTCTGCGCTGGAGCTGACATTAATATGATGCGTGAAGCGGGATCAAAAACGGTTGAGCAGAACAGACAAGATTCTAAACAATTAGACAAATTATTTTATTCTCTTTGGGCACATCCTTGCTTCACCATCGGAATAATACAAGGAGTTGCATTAGGAGGGGGGGCGGGTCTAATTTCATGTTTAGATCATATAATTATGGAATCAAAATCGAAGATAGCCCTTTCCGAGGCTAAATTAGGTATATTACCTGCAGTAATAGGGCCATATGTATACCGCAAAATAGGTAGTGCTCAGTTTCGTAGACTATCTATGTTAGCATGTAGAGTTAGCTCCAAAGAAGCGTTAAGAATAGGCTTCGCTAATGAAATTGTAGAAACTAGTGAAGGCTTCCAATCATCCCTGGAAAAAATAATGACTGAAGTATTGAGCACGGGACCAATGGCCATTTCAGAAGCAAAAAAGTTAACTTTAATTTTTGATCGTTGGAATGGTAATGATTCTGAACTCCGAAACTTTACTCTAGACAAAACTAGTGAAATGCGTAGTTCCGACGAAGGACAAGAAGGACTATCTTCCTTTCTCGAACGTAGAAAACCGGAATGGTTGAGTGAATAACGGAGGGGGTAAATGTGTTTCCCGATTGGATGAATGATGCTCCAAACCCATATTCTTCTGTATTAGTTGCGAACAGGGGGGAAATCGCAGTTAGGATACTCCAATCTGCTAGAGAATTAGGAATCAAAGGAATCTCTATTTATTCTGATTCAGATGCTAATTCATTACATGTAGAGCTTTCTGAAGAGGCAATACATTTGCCTGGAAAACTCTTGTCTGAAACTTATTTAAATATAGACGCAATAATCGAGGCAGCAAAAATTTCTGGTGCCGAAGCAATTCACCCTGGATATGGTTTTCTTTCCGAACGTCCCGATTTCGCAAAAGCGGTAGTTGATTCTAATCTGGTATGGATAGGACCAAGTCCAAAATCAATAGAAATCATGGGAGATAAAATATCTGCTCGTAATAAAATGCTTGATTCTGGTGTACCAATAATACCAGGAGAAGAAATATTTATTGAACAAGATGAAGATTACATAGGCCCCCTGGCAGCAGCAGCAGCAAGAGTAGGATATCCTCTGTTACTAAAAGCAAGTGCAGGAGGAGGAGGAAAAGGAATGCGTGCAGTATATGAACCAAAAAATCTCAAATCACAATACGAGGCTGCATCTAGGGAGGCATCAACCGCCTTTGGCGATGGTACTGTGTATGTCGAGAGGTTACTTACAAAGGCTAGGCATGTAGAGATACAAATTCTGTGTGATCAAAAAGGTAATTCTGTACACCTTAATGAAAGAGATTGCTCTTTACAACGCCGCCATCAAAAGGTAATTGAAGAGGCGCCCTGTCTAGCTTTATCCGAACAAATTAGGCGATTAATGGGTGAGTCAGCAATAAAGGCTGCTAATTCAGTAAATTATGTTGGTGCGGGAACTGTCGAATTTTTATTATCTTCAAAGGGGCAATTCTTTTTTCTAGAAATGAATACAAGACTACAAGTCGAGCATCCTATTACAGAACTGACTACTGGTATAGATATTGTTCAAAAACAATTTGAGATAGCAGCTGGATTTGATTTAAATCTAAATCAAGCGGATATCAGAATAAATGGACATTCAATAGAAGCAAGAATTTACGCTGAGAACCCTTCAAAGGGTTTTTTACCTGCTACTGGTACACTTTCAAAATGGAGGTTTCCAAGCGGCCCAGGCATTAGATTAGATTCAGGTTTCCGGGAAGGAGATGAGGTAACTATTGATTTCGACCCAATGTTAGCCAAATTAATTGTGCATGCTCCAAACCGAAAATTAGCCTTGAGAAAACTGGACACTGCACTATCTGATTTCATAATATTAGGAGTTACAACTAATTTAGGATTTTTGAGAGATATCATTAAACAAGAAAAATTTTATACAGGTAAAATAACTACTGACTATTTAGATAATGTATCAGAATCTATATTTATTCCGCCAGAAGTTGATCCTTCACACATAATAGCAATAGCCTCAGCCGCAGAAAGATTAGGAGTAGATAGACAGTTATTGGGCCAATTCAGTGGCGAGATGGTAGATGATTACAGTGGACATATTGGAGATCCATTTAGGACATTATCGAAAAAGTTACCCTGAGGTAAAAATATGGAATGGAGCATAGGAGAAGACAATATTCGATATACTGCCGAGTTAGCAGATAATGAAGGTAAATTAACTCTTACTTCTATTAAGAAAGAAGGTGAGGAAATTATCATTTCAGATGTTTCTATATCACATGATCTAAATTTTAATAGACTAATGGTAGATATAGACGGAATTGTAAGACTAGTACATATAGCCAAAGTCAAAGATTCATATTGGATACATTTAGACGGTAGGATTCATGTGATAAACTCCCATGAAATCGGTTATTCCAATCAAAAACAAAATGAAGGTAGTTTAATTGCTCCTATGCCAGGAATAATAATTGACATTCTTGTAAAAGAAGGGCAGAGAGTAAGAAAGGGGCAGAATTTAATGATAATGGAGGCGATGAAGATGGAACATAAGATACAATCTCCAAAAGATGGGGAAGTAATTTCAATATCTAACGAAATAGGGCAAAAAGTTGATATGGGAGTTATTTTAGTAGAAATCGCAGACTGAGTCATTTGCTTAATGGATGAAGATATTTTTGATTACTCATCAATGACTGCAAAACTTTAGGAATCATAACCCTCCCATCTTTATTTTGGTATTGTTCCATAATTGCTACCAATGCACGACTTGTTGCTACTGCTGTAGAATTCAATGTGTGTACTGCAGCATTACCTTCGGGTGTCCGATATCGCATTTTCAACCTATTCGCTTGATAATCTGTACAATTAGAACAAGATACTATTTCTTTGTATTCATTTGCACCAGGTAGCCACGCTTCTAGATCATATTTTTTTGACGCTACTGTACCCATGTCTCCGGTACAAATATTTACTACACGATAGTGTAGTTTCAGACTGTCCCACAAATCAATAGCATTATTCAATAATTCTTCATGCATCTTCCATGATTCTTCTGGTTGACAAATAATTACTTGTTCTACTTTTGTAAACTGATGTACTCTCCATAATCCCTTATCTGAAAGACCATGCGCTCCAACTTCTCTCCGGAAGCATTGTGAAATTCCTACTAACTTAATCGGTAGTTCTGAAGGCTCTATAATTTCTTTCATCCTCATAGCTGTTAGAGGATGTTCACTTGTGGCAATTAAGTAATATCCGTCAGGTTGTATTCCATACATCACAGTCTCGAAATCGCTAAGATCGGTCACGCCTTGATATGATTCCTTGTTCATCATCAAAGGAGGCTGTATTAGAGTAAATCCTCTATCAATTAGAAAATTCGAAGAATAAACTTGTAACGCTAATTCAAGTCTTGCTAAATCTCCTTTGAGGAAAAAAAATCTACTTCCTGCTATTTTGGCAGCCCTATCCAAATCTACCCAGGCATTTTCTTCTAAGATTTCGTTATGTGTTTTTGCAGAAAAATCTAATTGCATTTTCTCGCCGTGAATACTATGTAAAGTGTTTTTTTGACCATCTTCTCCTAAAGGAACACTCTCATGAAGTATGTTCGGAATTTTCATTCTTAAAGCATCTCTTTTTTCTAAGAGATTATCTGCTAATATTCCTAATTTTTCAATTTCTGAACCTATAGTCGCTACTTCTTTCAGTATCCTCTCTGATTTCACATTATCATTATTTTTCTTGGCTACTGCGATACTTCTAGCAGCCTGATTGCGTTCTTTACGTAATATGTCTGAATCATATCTTGCTTTACGCCATTCTTTATCCAATCTAATTACTTCATTGACATCGTCAAAAGGAATATTTCTTTTATCATGGTCGGCAAGGATGATATCTTTATTTTCTCTAAAAATATTCATGTCTAACATACTAACGAGTTCTAGGAATAGACATTCACCCTTCAATCAATCGGCAATTTTATTATAATAAGGTAATGTTATGCCACAATTGATCAAATCCGATTGCTATGGAACCTGATATTATGTATCCAAGAATACTGCCGCCATTCAATAAAGGAAGGCCCGCTTGTGGCTTACCTCTCGCTACTTGAGTCATCAGAGCTAGGTATCCGAATAAACCTCCTACCAATGTCCCTAGGCCAACTAGCAATGGTCCATAGTGAATTGCAACACTATCCGGCCAAAAATCAAAAATAACAGGTCCTATCTCTGGTAAGAATGTAACACTTGAAATGACCAACATTCCTGGAAAAATAACATCACCAAGCCCCATGAATAATGCATCTCTAGATTTACTACTTGGAGGCCCATTATCGTCTTTTGATAATTGAACACCTTCGTCCTGCATTATTTTATCTGTTTCGTCTATAAATGTATATCCCTTTTCTTTGGGAGCAACCAGTAAAACAGGTAATTTCAGTCCAATCATCGTATCTGCTAATTCAAGCATATGCTTACTTTTATTTACTGCCCAATGATCATAAATCGCCGCTAGAGTCATAAAAATAATTATCAATATTGGTGTGAATGATATTCCAATCATTGTAATGACGCCTGCTCCAACCATAACTCCAACGCCATTGACCACATACCATTCTGGGAATTTATTTAATAAAACCATAAGGCCAATACTCAAACTTAATGAACCTAATATCATAAGTAATTCCAGTGTATCTACCGAAAATAGTCCATTAGTAATTTTATCAAATAGAACCACTGAAAGATAAACAAATGGCCAAATTGAATAAACTAAACTGAACCATAACGCTACCATAACAATAGTTTTTATCAGAAAATCTAAACCTTTTCTTGCAAGCCATATTATTAGTATCGTGAAAATGAATATCATCACTAATTCAAATAAAATATTTACGCCTTTTGTTGTACCTTCATCTCCGAAAGCTCTTACTTCATCATAATTATAAACCGGCTGTATGAATAATCCTAGTAGAATAGAACTAACAAACATTCCCGCCATCCCAGTCATTGAAGCCCATTGTTCACGCATAGCCTGTAATATTTCTGACCCACTATAATCCGTCATGTTTCCACGACATTCAATACACATTTCACTTTGACCCTTTCATGGACGACACAGGTCAGAGTGCTTACACGCCTAGAATGTGGTTAGAAGATAGCATCAATTCTGGAATCAAACTAGGATTGGAAACATGTTCAGAACTCCTTAATAGACTTAAAAATCCACAAAAAAACTTCTCTTCAATACATGTAGCGGGGACTAATGGTAAAGGTTCATTATGCGCCCATCTTTCTGCCTTAGGTTCAAAAAACGGTGTTTTAATTGGTTTCTTCTCCTCTCCCCATTTAATCACCGTTGAAGAAAGAATAAGAATTGATGGCATACCAATTAGTGCAGAAATTTTTGATCATTGTCTACTTTCTGTACACCGGGCAGCATCGATGAAACCAACACTTAATCCTACATTTTTTGAAATAACATTCCTCGCATCATTGCTGGTATTTTCAGAAAAAAAGGTGGATGTCGCAATCATTGAAACAGGTCTTGGAGGGAGACTTGATTGTACTAGGTTAGTGGAAGCTGAAGTATGTGCTATAACAACAATTTCTAAAGATCATTCTGAAATATTGGGGGACGAATTGGTAAAAATTGCGTCGGAAAAGGCAGCAATATATCGAAAAAATAAACCATTATTTTCCCTGTATCATGCTAACAAAGATGTAAGAGACGTTTTTATCAAATTCGCTGGGGATGATTTAATTTGGTTTAATCCAAAATCCAAAAATGCCTGGGAAATATCAAGAGAATTTGCAATAACCATTGCAGATTATCTTGGTTGGACAATAGCAAATTATCAACTTAACTGGCCAGGTAGGTCCGAAGATAATACTATTTGGATTCCAGGAATACGATGTAGAGTTAGCGCCGCACATAATGTTGAAAGCATTGAAAATGAATTGAATTCAATCAAAGAACAAGTCGTGATGATCATCGGCATGTCATCCAAAATCAATCTTAAAGAAACATTGTCTCCATTTCTTAACCAGAAAAAAATTTCATACACGATAGTTACAGAACCACAACATAGCCGAAAACCTTCGACAGATTCTGAAGATTTAATAAAAGAATTAAGAGAATTAAATTATATAAAATTAGAAAATGTCCATGATCCAGGAAAAGCATTGGTGAGGGCAGGATTAATTGCCAGAGAGATGGATTGTTCTGTGTTGGTAATAGGTAGTATTTATTTGGTAGGGGATATATTGAGTTATGTTATTAATCGTGATTCTTTAGATTTGTACGATATGCTAACTATACATCCTCCATTAAAGTAGACAATATGATTAGCCTCGTACACGCACCACGTAGTATGACCAGTAAGTGGGATCTAAGGTTTATCGATTTGGCGAGACATATTTCAGGATGGAGTAAAGATCCTTCTACAAAAGTTGGCTGCGTCATAGTTGGTGAAGATAGAGAAATAAGATCAACAGGATTTAACGGCTTCCCGAGAGGGATAAACGACTCTTTAGAGAGATTAGAAGATCGCAGTCAGAAATATCCTATGATTTGTCATGCCGAAGAAAATGCAATCATGCATGCTGCTCGTATCGGCGTCTCACTCAAAGATACAATGGCATATGTTACATGGCCTCCCTGTTCCCGATGTACTAGATCTTTAATACAGGCTGGAATCAGGGAAGTTGTATATCCTTCAATTGTCAATATACCCGATAGATGGCAATCTGATTTTGACATTGCTTCAGAAATGATGAAAGAGGCTGGCATAATAGTAAGAAAGGCGTAATTTATGTCCATTATCACTCAAAAATTTATTTTCCAAAGAACAGGACATATTGTTAGAAACAGGACAGTATTGGCTGCTATGACAAATAAACAGAGTTATGAAAATGGTATTTTATCCAGTGATGAAATACAATGGCTCACAAGGAGGGCGAAGGGTGGTTTTGGAATAATTACCACTGCTGCAACTAATGTTTCACGAGATGGTCAAGGGTGGGAAGGAGAATTTGGAACATTTGATGATTTTCACATTCCTGGTTTGTCTGAACTAGCCAGTAATATAAAACAAAATGGCGCATTATCAATAGCCCAAATTTTTCATGGTGGAATGCGTGCTCCTCAAAAAATAACAGGCCTTCAACCTATTTCCGCAAGTAAGAATGATTGTGAAGAATCTTATTGTAAATATTCTCGTAAGGCAACAGAAGATGATATTTATAGGCTAATTAATGACTTTAGCGATGCAGCATTAAGATGTCATAAAGCCGGTTTTGATGGCATAGAATTACATGGGGCACATGGTTACCTGATTAGCCAATTTTTGGGTTCAAAAACCAATAGGCGTACAGATCAGTGGGGCGGAGATATCCAAAATAGGGCTAAGTTCCTTGTCGAAATAATACGTTCAATAAAGTCAATAGTCCCTAAAGATTTCTTAATTGGTGTTAGAATTTCTCCTGAAATTAGTAAACTTGGTATCGAATTACATGATAGTATTACATTGTCTAAAATACTACGTGATGAGTATATTGATTTTCTACACTTATCATGTTGGGATTGTTTCTCTCCTTCCAAATGTGAGCCAGATAATCCGCGCTTACTAACAGAATGGTTTACAAGTACAATTAGTGATTTACCTCCACTTATTTGTACTGGAGGAATTTGGGATAACGCAGATGTCCAATCTGTATTTACCCAAGGTGCCGATTTCGTTGGTGTCGCCAGAGTGGGAATAGCACATCCGGATTGGCCAATAAATATATCAAACCAAGATTATAGACCAAAGAAACCACCTTTTTCAAGATTACAACTAAAAGAGGCAAATCTTAATGAAAAATTTATTGATTATATGAGGTCTTGGGACGGTTTTGTCGAAGATTGAAATTGACAAATCTCATATAATAATTTTTTCAATCGGCATTTTATCAACATGACTTTCAATGTTGTATGGGCTATCTGAACCACAAACCAATGCAATGAATCTATTTAGTGGCATGCCATGTTCCCATCCCAAATAAGGGGTACCATTCCTGGTGAGTGGTAATGGTGGTATCTTTCTAGATAACTGCCTCAACTTACCACTCAAACTACTTCCTTCCACTCTCATTATCCTCCAACTATCTCCTCTAACTCCTTTTAGTCTATATGCATACAGTGGCAGCAATCCGCACCTCTCACCAACTTCTTTTAGTGCATTATACTGATCAACTGTTCTTCCAGAAAGATATAGTTTATTTTCTTTTGATGATTTAACTTCTATTGGAAAACATATGTCACCCCTTAAGGCTAATAAGTCCCCTGTTCCTTCTGAGCCACTTCCAGGTGCCCTAACTACAAGAAACGGTCTTTGAATTACCTGCATCGCCTGTGCCCTCTCTTTTTCAGAGCATGATTTTATTACGGCTCTAACGCCTTTTAATTCTCCAGCCAGAACTGCCCGTAACTCTCTCTCGTAATTGACTCCCACGGAGGTAGCGCATTGTGAGGGTACTTGACTACATCGATTGATAATTGGATTAAGTACTTGTTTTTCTTATGTGTAAGTATATCGAAATACTCCCAATACTAATATTCTATTAGTTTAATTAAAACACTACCTACAGTTTCAAGCATACATGGCAAGGGTCGCTATAAGGACCGATGATTTCCAATTGGCCTACAGACTAATAAAAAAATTACGCCAGTCAGAAATAGAATATATTCAACTTTCATATGAATCTTTGCTGCCTCCTGATATCACTTTTTGGTTTGGTACAGATAGAGAAGTCCAACAATCAACAGATGATAGAGGGATTTCGTGTAATATTAATTCAGTGGACGAAACTGTACAAAAAAACATCAATTTATTATTAGCTGGCGATAATGTGCAGTTACTTAGTTTTGGTGTTGATACAGGACCAAGGCCAGGGCTCGCTTGGTTTGCAGATGGTAGATTAATAGACTCTTTACAACTTGAAGATATAGATTCAATCGCCTCTGAAATTAATCAAATAATATACTATATCTCTCCAATTTCTTCAATTATCAGAATAGGGAAAGGCCCAAAAACTCTATCAAATAGGATTGTTAATAGTTGTCTCAATCAAGGTCTTAATGTTGAATTAGTCGATGAGAAGAACACTTCCCTTGGCTCTAGACATGATCATGAATCATCTGCCAAAAATATTGGATTAAAATCCGGAATAAGAATTTTTAATCAATTAGAAGTTATTCCAACAAAAGGAGAAGTAAGGGAGATACAACGTATAAGCCGTCTAGTAAGTAATGGTAAAACAACCATCCCTTCCAATTTAGCGATATCAGTAGCGAAAGGGGGGCTTTCATTGACAGAAGCAATCAACCTACATTCTGGGTAATTACTCAAATTTACCTTTTCGAAAATCTCTAGTTCTCTCAATTCCTGGTAGCTGGTCTTCTCCTTCTCTGTATACCGTTTTCATATTATTAAGAAAATTATCCTCATGTGTGACAATCAAAACCATCCTTACACCAGGGTCATTCTCACCGTCCATCCATTCTAGTATAATTTCCATAGTTTTTCTAGCGCCTTCTCTGTGAGGATATGCAAAAACATCCATCCCTAGAGGCGGTAAAACTAAAGTTTCTCTTGGTTCTATCTTTTCTACCTGTTCAAATAATGCTTCATAAGAATTTTTTAATAATTCTCTCCTGAAATTGTCTTGTGAAGGTCTCCTGCAATCTGGGCCAACCACATGAACCAGATTTTCAGCTGGAAGGTTGAATCCAGGGGATGTTACAGCCTCTCCTACACCACAAGGTTGCAGATTCTCTTTACGTCTCTCTTTTGCTATATTTGTACAGAATTCTCTCAATTCCGGTCCTGCAACAAGTTGCATCCTTTCATCTAAACCCTCTCTTCCTGCTAGGCGATTATTTGCAGGTATTACCATAATATCTCCTTTGACAGTAGTGATATTACCAAACAGTACTCTGACTTGCCCATGTTTACATTCTCTCACTATTACGACTTCGGCCATAAATCAGCGAGGCAAGGTCATCAGATATCTAATCATCGCATCGATTATTATGATTTTTAGCCGAAGAGTTGATTCACTAATGCCCTCTCGGCCTAATCGTGTCATCCGGTTATGTATTAGTAAATGTTGAACCAGGTGCTGAAAGTAGTGTTTTTGAACAACTATCAAAATTAACCTTTGTTACAGACATCAATCATCTTTTTGGTGACTATGATATAATCATTAAAGTTGAAGCCGATGGTATTGGCATAATAGCAGGGATGGTAGTGGAATCAATTCGTTCTATATCGGGAATTTCCAACACCAAAACCTTGGCTTGTGCAGAATTTTAATTTCCAAAGTAATGTAACCTTCTATTTAGGGCGTTTATTGTCGTTTATTTTCCCAAAGGTTAATTATCTATTTTATAATCGTTAGGCTTGGAGAATTGTCTATGACTGAAAAGAAATATTTTGTATTGATGAAGGGTGGAAAAGACACTACACAAGTGTTCCACAGTAAACAACCTAGGGGCGCAGCACTCAAAGCCGCAACGAGAGGCGAGACTGATATCAGATTGAGAGAGAGAGGGACAGGAAAAGTACATGTCTTTACCGGAAAGAAAGAAATGCTTCCTAAACCTGCAAGCGCACCTGCATGGTTACCTGATATGATAAATAAGGCAAATGTAAAGAAAATACGTATTGATAGGATATAATTCCTATAAAAAGATTATTTCTTCAATCCAATTTTCTTAGCCAGAATAGATATTGGATCGTAATATTCAGACACAACTCTTTCCTTAAGGGGTATTATAGCATTATCAGTTATATTAATTCCTGCTGGACAAACTTCTGTACAACATCTCGTTATATTACAATAGCCTATTCCAAAATCTTCTTTTATTTCCGGGATTCTATTTTCAATGTCCAATGGATGCATTTCTAGTCCCGCCAATCTTACGAAGAATCTCGGTCCAGCAAATTCATCAAATTTTTCATGTTCTCTCAAAACATGACATGTATTTACACAAAGCATACATTCAATACAGGATCTAAATTCTTGTATTCTATTAGCCTCATTTTGATTAAATTCCCAATTCATTTCTTTTGGTCCATTTATTGGGACCATTTTTTTATTCATTTCATATGCCCATGAGGTATCAGTGACCAAGTCTTTCGTAAGAGGGAATGCTTGCATTGGTTTCACTACAACAGGTTGCCCTTCAGTAGTTTCTTCCAACACCTCTTCCATCCTCGTCATACACATTAGACGTGGTTTCCCATTTACTTCCGCTGAACATGATCCACATTTTCCAGCCTTACAATTCCATCTACAGGACAAATCAGGTGCATGTTCCGCTTGTATTTTATGTATGACATCAAGTACTACCATGCCTTCGTCCATCTCAACAGTATACTCAACCATTCGCCCAAAAGGATCTCCATCACTATCAGGCTGCCCGCGAAAAATCTTGAATGTTACCTCTTCACCCATCTTACTCTTCCTCATGTAAATCTTCGACATCTAACAATTGCTTCAATTCTTCTTCAATTGGAGGATAACTACGATGCTCAATTAACATCCCGTCTTTCTTTGTAATGACACTGTTCACTTTACCCCAATATTTGTAATCTGGAACGGGAAAATCATCTCTAGTATGGCCTCCTCTTGATTCTCTCCTATGAAGTGCCGCCAATGTACACATTCTACTAACATCTATCATTGCATTAAGCTCTAACGCTTGATGCCATCCTGGATTATATATTCTACTCTCTCCAGCATATGTATTTCGTGAGCGGTCCTCCAAATCGTCTAAATCCTTTAATGCCTCTTTCAATAACTGTTCAGTTCTAATTATGCCTACTTTATTTTGCATCATTTCTCGCAAATCTTCTACAACCTTTGCCGGATTCTCTCCTCCTTTGCGATTGAGAGGTGCTAAAGTAGCTTTTATAGCCTCTTCAATTTGTAATTCGTCTATATCGAGGAAACCATCTATGTCTTTTGCCATTGAGGCTGCATTTTCTCCGGCTATTTTCCCAAAAACGATTAAATCTGATAATGAATTACCTCCGAGTCTATTGGCTCCATGCAATCCTGTTGCCGCCTCTCCTGCTGCAAACATTCTGGAAACAGTTGTTTCTTGAGTTTCTGGATTAACCTTAATCCCTCCCATCACATAATGGGCAGTTGGCCCAACTTCCATTTTTTCAACTGTAATATCCACAGCAGCTAATTCTTTGAACTGATGATACATTCCCGGGAGTTTCTTTTTTACTTGTTCGGGTTCTCTCCATGAAATGTCAAGATATGCTCCTCCATGAGCACTTGCTCTTCCTGCATCTCTTTCAGAATTTATTGCTTTTGCCACTACATCTCTAGTTAGTAATTCAGGAGGCCTTCTTACAGTAGCTAATTTTCCCTCAACGACTTCAGAAACCCATTCTAGAGCTTCCTTTTCTGTATCTGCAAATTCATCTTTATACATTTCAGGGACGTAATCAAACATGAATCTTTTACCTTCAGAGTTAGTAAGCATGCCTCCTTCACCACGAACTCCTTCAGTAACTAGTATTCCTTTGACGGATGGTGGCCAAATCATGCCTGTTGGATGAAATTGTATGAACTCCATGTCTCCAATCTCTGCACCAGCCCAATATGCCAAAGCATAACCCTCGCCTGTATATTCCCATGATCCAGAACAAACAGCCCAACATCTTGTTGCGCCTCCAGTGGCCATGACGATTGTTTTAGCCCTGAAAACATGTAATGAACCGTCATTCCTGTCATATGCAAAGCAACCTGAAACTTTCCCTTCTGTTGTGAATAGTTCGCGGACTGTAAATTCCATGAATACGTCCATGCCCATGTGAACACCTTTCTCTTGTAAGGTCCTGATTAGTTCTAAGCCCGTAGCATCGCCTATGTGTGCCAATCTTGGATACGTGTGCCCTCCAAAGTTTCGTTGATTGGTAAGGCCCTTTGCAGTTCTGTCAAATACTGCTCCCCATGTCTCCAGTTCTCTTATTCTATCTGGTGCTTCTTGTGCGTGGATTTTGGCCATCCTCCAATCATTTAGGTATTTTCCTCCCTTCATTGTATCTCTGAAGTGTGTTTGCCAATTATCACGTGGATCTTTGTTACCGAGAGCGGCAGCCGCTCCCCCTTCAGCCATTACTGTGTGGGCCTTTCCTAACATCGATTTACAAATCATGGCGACTTTTAATCCTGATTTACTTGCTTCGATAGCCGCCCTGAGGCCGGCACCTCCTGCTCCAATAATTACTACATCATGTTCATGTGTAACATATTCTTCATCCATTATTATAAACTCCTCATATTTTCCAATAAATATCTTCTATCATCCCTTCAGCCACTGCCCAAACGAATAAATCTCCCAAGAATACCATAACTAAACTTGTCCAAAACCAAAAGGCATGCTGAATGTTGAGATTACTAATTTTTATGTGTAACTTTCCAAACATTCCACTAATTCCATTCCTCCATTGGTTCATTCCTCCTCCAAAGAGATGTCTGAATGCATGACAAGATGCTACATACATGAATAACAATGCCGATTCAACAGCTAAGACCAAAGTACCGATAGAAACTCCAAAAGAATGGCTTCCATCAGTTTCATCAAACCACATTGTATGGTAAACGTCATAAACTTTCATAGAGAGAATAATAATTGCTAAATACAACATATATCTATGGATATTATTGAGTATGAATAAACCCTTTTCCCCTTTGTATTCAATCTTATAGTTAATCTTAGGCTTTGCTACAACGCAAGCAGTTGGGTTTTGAAAAAATACTCGATGATATACTTTACGCATGTAATAACAAGTACCTCTGAAGCCAAATGGTATCCATAGTATTAACAATGCCGAATTCATCCAATTTGGAGTTTGTAAATCAAAAATATGTATTACGTCGGGAGAGAAGATCGGTGATGTAACTCTGTGATTATCATATTGTATTTCTCCATCCCATACAAGAACGCGTAGCGCAGTGTATATAAGAGCCAATGAAAGTCCAAAACCCATCCAAAAAGGTTTATTCCACCACTTATCAACCCTATCAGTTACTCCAAATCCCTTTCTTACTGGAAGTTTAACAGAGTTTGACAAAGAATCTCACCTACCTATCTAACCCTTGCCAAGGTACATCGGCCAATAAGTGATTGCTTTGCACCACGACTTTTTTTGGAAGGTATAATTAATAATGACATTTTCCAAATATTTGAAGGTTACCTCATTATGGATTTTGTCAGCAATGTGGAGACTTCTGTTTGTACTAACTGCGGATTCATGCCAGGCGTTTGGATGCCCACGTTGCCCTGCCCAAAATGTGGAGAAACATTACTCTAGGCCAACGAAGAGTAGTCCGCTTCCGCTTCCTCAATGTCTATTTCTTCTACATCCATTTGTGCAAGTTGTAGTTTACCTGATAATTCATCATTTACAGCATGCCAATAAGAATAGGCTTCAATTACCCAAATGCCCGATTCTCTGGTACCATTTCCACTACCTTTAACTCCTCCGAATGGAAGATGTGCCTCTGCACCTGTTGTTGAGTTGTTGATGCCAGTCATTCCTGCTTTTATACCAGTTTTATACCGATAAGCCTCTAACCGGTCATTGGTATATATCGCAGAAGATAAACCATAGGGGCTTGCATTAGCTAAATGCAGTGCATGTTCAAAGTCCTTGGCTTTTACAACAGTTATCGCCGGACCAAATATTTCTTCATGGAAACACTCCATATCTTCTGTAACGTCAACATAGACATGCGGCCACATATATGATCCTTCATTTGGATCACCTAGGAAACCTTCTGGGTAAGAATCGTCTGTAATTCTACCATTTCCAAATAATTTCTTTGCCCCATCCTTTTCACAAATCTCTAACCCCTTGATAAAATCAGTAGCATATTTTTCTGACAGCATTGCGCCATATATGACTCCTTCATGACGCATAGAATCTCCGATAGACGTGGCAATCACCTTTTTCATTAATTTTTCCATAAACTTATCATAAATTTCTTCATGAATTATTAGATTTCCTAAACTAGTACATCTCTGTCCAGCAGTGCCAAAACCAGCCCAATAGGCCCCCTCAACAGCATTATCTAGATTAGCACTTGGCATAATTACTAATGGATTCTTGCCTCCTAATTCTAGACTAGCACTTACAAGATTTCGACCGCAAACTTCTCCAATCATTTTTCCAACTTTAGTACTTCCTGTAAAAGAAATCTTGTCAACTAATCCAAGATCTACAGCATCAACTAAGTATTGGCCTGCACCACTGCCCTTTCCGTGAATAAGATTGATCACGCCATCAGGCAATCCCGCTTCATGCATTATTCTAGCCAGTGCAAAAGAAAGCAGAGGAGAGTCTTGCGGAGATTTCCAAACACACGTATTCCCACACATTATCGCGGGAATCATCTTCCAAAATGGAACTGCCGAAGGAAAATTACAAGCATTAATTATCCCACAAACGCCCAGTGCCCTCCTGTATGTGAATAATTCTTTATCAGGAAGTTCGGAATTGACGGTTTGACCATATAACCTACGTCCTTCCGATTGGAAAAAGAGGCATGTATCTATTGCTTCTTGTATTTCTCCGCCGCATTCCTTGAGAGTTTTTCCGATTTCGCGGGCTTGTAAACGTACTAAATCATCTTTGTGTTCCATCAATAATCTTCCCATATTTCCAATTATTTGACCTCTAGTAGGGGCAGGAGTTGATGACCATGAAAGAAATGCACCACGAGCGGCAGCTAACGCTTCATGCACATCTTCTTTTGTGGAAAGAGGAAATTCTCCTAAACAATCATCCAACCATGCCGGATTTACACTTTCAAAATATTCGCCATTGCTTGAAGTTTTAATTTTTCCATTAATAATATTATATCCTTTAATTTTTGGATTACCGTTTGGATTTTCATTTTCCATCTCCTCAAAAACACTCTCTAGTACATGAACCATGGCTTTGCGATAGACCTTGCTTTGATAACCCTACTGAGTATTTACATAAATGACAATAATGAAATTAAATGACAATTTTTAGTTAGTAGGTTTAATTACCCCAGAGTTTTAGAGGACTCCGTTCGGGGCGATTATTGTGACAACAGATTCATCAGACATATCAGATTCTTTAACGTTGAGAGTTGCAAAAGCCATTCCGAGTGACGTCGGACATGGTCGTGCAAGAGTACCGTTTGACAACGACCTCAATCTCAAACCAGGTGACATAATAAAAATATCTGGCGAACAGGATACTGCAGCAATAGTTTGGCGGTGTAGACCAGAAGACGCTAACTTAGGCGTAATAAGAATTGATGGTATAATTAGGAAAAATGCTGGAGTAAGTTTGGGTGATAGAGTAGAAATTTCTAAAGTTGAAACACAATCTTGTACAAAATTAGTACTTAGTCCAGTTATGGCTAAACAACAGAAAGTTAGGTTTGGGCCAGGAATAGAGGGTTTTGCACGAAGAGGACTCAATAAAAGGCCAGTTGTTGCGGGAGACAGAATATTCATACCTGGAATGACACTATTCGCAGAGGCATTACCTTTTGCAATTGTCCAAACAAATCCTAAAGGAATAGTGCAAGTTTTGCCCGATACTGAAATAATTATTAAAGAAGAGCCAATAAGTGGTCAAGAAGAGCAGGACATAATTCACTCTATTTCTTATGAAGACATAGGGGGAATTGGCCAACAATTACAAAATATTAGAGAAATGGTCGAGTTACCTCTCAAGCATCCTATATTGTTCAGAAGATTAGGCATAGATCCTCCAAGAGGAGTTCTTTTACATGGCCCTCCAGGTACAGGAAAAACCCTAATCGCCAAAGCAGTGGCATCTGAGACTAATGCTCATTTCCAATCTATTAATGGTCCAGAAATAATATCAAAGTATTATGGAGAGAGCGAAAAACAACTAAGAGAAATTTTTGATGAAGCAGCTGCCAACTCTCCCGCAATCATTTTCATTGATGAACTCGATAGCATCGCACCAAAGAGAGAAGACGTGAGTGGTGAAGTTGAACGTAGGGTAGTTGCACAGCTCCTTACTTTACTAGACGGTATGCAAGGACGCGACAATGTCGTTGTCATAGGAGCTACAAATCGCCGCGACGCAATCGACCCGGCTTTACGTAGACCAGGACGTTTCGATAGGGAATTAGAAATCGGAGTTCCCGATAAAAACGGAAGAGCCGAAATTATCGGCATTCATACTAGAGATATGCCAATAAGTGATGATTTCGATATTGAATGGTTATTAGAGAATACATATGGATTTGTTGGGGCAGACATATCGGCACTAGTTAGGGAATCAGCGATGAAAGCTCTCCGAAGATATTTGCCAGAAATTAACCTCGATGAAGATGAGATACCTCCTGAAGTAATAGAAAAAATGGAGGTAAAAATGATAGATTTCCATTTAGCAATCAAAGATATTGAACCTAGCGCATTAAGAGAAGTTTACATTGAAGTACCACAAGTTAGTTGGGATCAAGTAGGTGGTTTAGATGAAATTAAAGACAGGCTGAAAGAAAGCATTGAGTGGCCATTGAACAGGCCTGAAACATTCGAACACTTTGGAATAAAACCGCCCAGAGGAATAATACTTTTTGGCGCCCCAGGTACCGGGAAAACATTGATAGCCAAAGCAATAGCAAATGAAGCAAGTGCGAATTTTATCACAATCAAAGGGCCTGAATTAATTTCTAAATGGGTAGGTGAATCAGAGAAAGCTGTAAGAGAAGTATTCAAAAAAGCGAAGCAAGCAAGTCCTTCAATAGTTTTCCTAGATGAGTTTGAAAGTATAGCAGGAGTTAGGAGAGATAATTCTGGAGGAGGATCGGATGCAATGAATAGGGTTGTTAATCAATTACTAAGTAGTATGGATGGAGTAGAATCTATGGAAGGCGTTATAGTAGTTGCAGCTACAAATAGGCCTGAAATGATAGACCCTGCATTACTTCGTTCTGGACGTTTTGAACGTGTCCTACACATACCTCCTCCAGATAAAGAATCTATTAAGGAAATTCTTAAAATCCATACTGAATCTATGCCATTAGGGAAATTTAACCTTAATGATTTAGTATCTAGATTAGAAAATTATACTGGCGCAGATATTGAGGCTATATGCAGAGAAGCAGCATTGATTTCTATGCGAGCTAATAAAAAAACAGTTTCAAAGAAATTTTTTGAACAAGCCATAGATAGAGTTAGGCCAACGGTAACAGATGAAATGATGGATTATTACAATCGCATGGAATCTACATTAACAAGTGGTTTAGAATCAGTAAAGAGATCATCTACTAGCAATTCTGGTATGGAATCCGTTTGAGGTAAAAATTATGTCATCAACATTCAGTATGGAGATTTTACGTAGACAAGTAGTTGACATAGCAGGAGAGGTATTGGGTACTCTTGCAGATTTAACAATTGATTCGTCAACAGGTAATATTGTTGCTATTTTGGTAGCATTGGAGCCTGACTTAGACCCCAGTGTTCTACCCTGGCCAACTGAAGATGGCCTAGTGTCAATTCCAGCCGATGAAATAGATACGATAGGCAAGAATGTTCAATTATCCAGATAATGCATGATGCCTCCTCAGTTCATGGCCTCACAACGGTCTTAAGATGAACTTAATGCTCATTGATTAAAATAAAGCATTGGGGGCTTCGAACATGGTTGATTGGAACAGATTCTCAAAAAGAATCACATCTCAAAAATATCGCCGCAATGCCCTGCTTTTTTCATTTTGGACACTACTAATTTTACTAACCTCATCTATTGCAGTTTCATATATAATACCCGGAGAAACACAGCAATCCGCCTATGGTAATGATTGGAATGACTTAGGCTCATTTAGAGAGGAATTAAATGATCTTAATATTCCAACCACTGCTCTTGTTTCTAGTCCATTGCTACTTAGTGAAGTTGAATACCCTGAAGAGTCTGTATTTGTAATTTCAGGAGTTGAAAGAGACACAATATCATTGCCCCGTTTCACCGGTGATGAAGATGTAGTTCAGTTTTCTGAAGGTGACGGTTATACCTCTTCTGAAATAGTTGCTATAGCTCAATATGTTGAGCGTGGAGGGACCGTACTACTGATGGATGATTTTGGATACTCTAGTAATCTGGCAGATCAATTCGGCTTGAAATACACAGGCCATAGTTTGTATGATGGTGAGTCGTATGATAGAGAACTAGGATATAATTTTGTTTGGGTCAATACTACTTCTGCATATAATTTCACCACTACTCCTAATTCTCAGAAATCAGTAAATCCATGTATTCGTGATATCGATAATGATGGAATAATAGATTTACTAGATAGTGATCCCAACAATGCAAATATTCCAAATTCTGTAATAAATCTATCAGATGTTGGATTATGCGCCCATAGATTTGATGTTGATAAGGGAGAATGGGATTTTAGCGAAGGATATAATTTACTTACGAATGGTCTATCGGGGTTCGATAAAACTTCGGCCTATAACCCATCTGAACATCGCTATGTTGTAGCTAGAACTACTTTGGATTCCTGGATGGACAATAATGATGACGGTAATTATACAATTGGTGGTTATGAGTCATTAGGAATCCAGGGAGACGAACAAGGTCCTTTCCCAGTCTATGTTCGTTATTGTGAAAATATTCTTTGTAGATCAGCTAATTCTGGCAGAATACATTTCGTTTCGGATGGTTCAATGCTAATAAATTCACTTTACAACCCAGAATTTGATGAATTTTATTCTGGTTTAGTTCCACAGAATGATAACAGAAAGTGGGCATTAGATATAATCGCGGAATCTCTTTTGATTGCTCAATCAGGGACAAATATCAGCAGTAATGCTCTCGTAATTTTTGATGAAAGTAGACATCAACAGCAAAATATTTTTGGAGATACTTATAACCTGATATACTATTTACTAATCTACTTCACAAATGATTGGATGGCTATGTTAATTCTATTCCTAATATTATTTATTTCATTGGAAGCAATAATAATTAGAAAAGAAGATCCAGAAGATTGGAGGCATATATTTAGAATAATATATTATGGTTTTGGAGATGCTACTAGATACGAATATTATCAAAAGCCGGATAAAATAAGACAGGTTTTACTCACTAGGGTTAGGAATCTTAATACCCTATCAAGAGAAGAATTTGACGCGCTTCCTGCAATGGAACTTCAAAATATGGTAAAAGATCCTGTTTTAATAAGATTTATTTTTGAGGATAGAAAATATAGGCCAGATGAACTAGTTGGTATTGTTAAGAGAATAAAAGAATGGGGGAACCTGAATAACTAGGTGATATGATATGTGGACAAGAAAAGGCACTATATTACTGGCGAGTGGAATCAGCTTGATTCTAATAGGAATGATGATCTCTAATTTCCAATTTATCATCATAGGATTGACTTTCATAGCCTTTATATCAGTTAATGGATGGGTTGAAGGGCATTCTGAACTAGAAATTAGTAGAGAACTTTCTGCTTATAATGTGTATAAAGGAGATAAAATAATGGTTGATTTGACTATTTCTAACAAGTCTTATAAACGTACTCAGCAAATTGAAATTTTTGATAATGTCCCACATGAAATGAAATTACATTTTGGAATAAATAAAATGAAAATTAATTTAGGACCAGGACAGAGTACAAAAATAAGCTACTTTGTTCGATGTCCACTCCGAGGTTATTATACAATTGGGCCCGTTTCTGTTCGATATAGGAATGTATTCAATCTTTTTGTTAATGAATCAAAAATTGATTCTAGATCCGACGTAACAGTTTTCCCCCAAGTTCGAGATATTGAAGAAGCTCTATTAAAATCCGATGTACCAAATATGTACACTGGTGCAACCACATTGAAAACCCCCGGTCCAGGAATGGAATTCTATTCTCTAAGGGAATACATACCTGGAGATTCTTTCCGCTCCATAAATTGGAAAGCATTCGCAAGAACTGGTGAGTTAATGGTTAATGAGAAAACAAGAGATGCAGTTACTGATGTTTTCATATTTCTAGACATTCGAGATGTATCGAGAATTGGGACTGTCTTAAAAAACTCATTAGAAATGGGAACTATTGCTGCTGCTTCAGTAGCTAGTCATTTTCTAAAAAGAAGAGATTCAGTAGCCTTAGTTACTTATGGCAGTAAAATGGATTATTTAGGTCCAGAAACTGGGGATAAACAAAATTTCAAGATATTAAGCAACCTTGCATCAGTTTCCGCATCTGGATCTATGCCTTTACAGGCAGTTACAAATGCATTAACCTCAAGAATTAGTCGTGGTTCTCCTGTATTTATTATTAGTAGTCTAGAAGGAGATGGTACAACACTCTCTGCAATCCGTAGCTTAGCTGGAAGAGGGCATGAAGTAATTGTTTTATCGCCTAGTAGCATAGATCTTGAAAGACTAGTTAGTAGAATACCCCGACTTTCATATGAGGTTTTAAAACTTGAAAGACAAAATAGATTGACCGCTATTTCAGGTTACGGCGCGAAAGTTATAGATTGGATGCCAGATATTGAATTATCACAAGCCTTAATGCAGGTAAAAGGCTAATCGAGGAGGTTAAATGATGGATGTAGTAGAGAAAGAAAGGCCAATTGAGACTTTACATATTCCTATATTAAGGAGAAAATGGCAAATATTAACATTCCAGGCACTTTCTACAATATCTCTATTATTTGTCATGATAAGAATGAATAATTTATATGGTTCTTGTACAGATGAATTTATTTTACTTGCGGAAGGATCTTCATATTGGTGCCCCGCATATGAACACACACGGGGACTAGTTTGGTTAAGTAACACAAACGATCTCCTGTTTCCAAACTTTTTATTGGGTATTGGCCAATCTGGACTATCTTCTTTTTCAGGTCCA
>Ga0315320_10000758_pt1 | contig 26576 bp, 20 predicted proteins | sample M140m21515metaG_FD_203458 | JGI IMG/M metagenome (GOLD analysis project Ga0315320, IMG submission 203458) | Ammonia-oxidizing marine archaeal communities from Monterey Bay, California, United States - M1 40m 21515 | ecosystem: Environmental > Aquatic > Marine > Coastal | place: USA: California... | reverse complement strand
GAAAAGTAAGCTGACGTGCCATGGCATAGGACAGCATGTTCTCTACGAATGTTTGCGAAAACCTGGCCTTGTCTTCTATCAGAATGGTCTTCAGGCCTTGTGGGCCTTCAAAGGCACGACCATCCTTATGGACTGTTCGTGAATCCACGGGAAAACGTTCGGCGTTGTTGCCGTTGTCCTGGCGGTTGGTGGTATAGTTGCTGACATCCTTGTATTGATCCCGCCAACGCCCAATGACGTCAAAGTTTTCCAAGGCGATTCCGAGGGGATCCATCTTGCTGTGGCAGTTGTTGCAACTTGCATTCTCTCGATGTGCATCGATCGTTTGTTTGATCGAGTCTGTTTTCGTTGGTGGGCTGAGTGCTGCGATATCCAGGCCTTCCGGTGTCTCCAAATGATCACCGTAGAAGCTTTTTAGTACCCATGCACCGCGATAAAATGGATTTGTGTATTCTCCATTGTTGGTCGTCATCAGCATGAAGCCCGCCTGAGTAAGCAGGCCTCCGCGATACCGATCGTTCTGACCCAGTATGACTTTGGAAAATTCTGAAGTAATCTTCCTGGGTTCATAATCGACCGGTGACACTTTACTTGCCCCAGGTCTCTTGCCCGGCTTGGCGATTGGAAACCCTTGGATCTGATAGATGTGGTTGAGTTCCGGCGTGATCATCACAAAATCGGAGTCGATAAAGTTCAGTAGGCTCAGGTTGCTTGATAGCACTTCCTTGAAAAACTCCACTGGTTCTTCTTTGATCTGGTCTCGAACAAGGTCAAATTCATCAACCGTGAATATGCTGACGTCCGGTTCGATGATCTTGAGCTTTTCCAGATCGAGCCATTGATAAACAAAGTCTTCGATAAACCGATCGGCTCTTTCGTCCTGAAGCATTCGGAGAGTCTGCACGTGTCGGACCCCAGGGTCCTTCAGCTTTCCCTGCCTCGCCAATTCGAAAAGCGTCTCGTCGGGCAACGAGTTCCACAGGAAATAAGACATGCGTGCGGCGATCGCGTGCTCATTCAGAGGCCCCGACACGCCTTCCTGCTTATAAAGGAAATTCGGTGAACACAACATTCCACGAATGCCTGCTTGCAGACCGGTGTAAATGCTTCGGCCCTGAACAAACTCTCTCTCCGCATGCGTATAGACTTGCTGCATCTCAGCATCGGAAACGGGACGGCGAAACAGTTTCTTTGCAAGCCGCTTCAGGATGGCCTGGCATGCTTCATAGCCAGCAGAAGAGTCGAAGTCTTGGCAATAGGTTCTATAGAAGGGCGTGTTCGGGGGCCACGACTCGTATACAGGCCCGGTGAGGGTTGCTTTCTCAATGCAGAACATCCGCTGGGGACCGCCGCCTTGGACGGAATTGCATCTCAGAACGATTGTGTCATCACGCGATAGCCGCGTTGTGAAACCTTCTCTGGGATCGAATTCTTCCCAAGCTGCGTTTTTGGGAATCACAGTGACAATGCTCTGTCCTACTCCGGCATTCTTTCGAAGGAAGTAGCTCATCGAATGGTCAGGTGATGGTCTCTCGTTGAGATCGACAGCTGAAACGTCTTTGACGGCTGGCAATCTTTCTTCGGTACGGCTGCCAGGAACAAAGTCGGCCGTGATATAGAATCCCTGCGGAACAATCTGATAGACACCACTCGATTTGATCGACGGGTTGATTTTTATTTGGGTGGCGGGAGATGCAAAAGCCAGCGGACGCGAGTCCTGTTCAAGGAACGGGGCAAATGCATTGGTGTTGTCTTTGTGGCTGAGTGAATCGATGTCCGTATTTTTCGTTGAGTAGACAACGACACGCGGAGCTGGTTTATCACTGACGACACTCGCAGCAATCTGGTTGGCCGCGTTAAAGTATGCCTCCATATCGACAACGGACATGTGCAGTTTGTCTGCATTGTTATCAAAACCAACGTTGATGTTGTCCAGTGGCAGTCGGTCGAGTAGTGAGAAGTCTGTGCCAAAGACATCGTTGACCGTGTTTTGGTACTCGACTCGGCTTAACCGTTTGAGCATTCCCGGTTTCTGCTTTTCTGCAAGCATTTGCAGTTGATTGCTTAATGCCTTTTGTATTGCTCTGGATCTGCCGGTTTCTGGATGCTTCACCGCATCTTCTGGAGGCATCTCACCGCTCTCGATGGCTTTCAAAATATCTTCAAGCAGGCTTGTGTTTTCCCAGTGCTCCAAGTCAATCTGATCCACTCGAACGCCGGCTGTCGGTGCCTCTTGGCCATGGCAAACAACACAAAATGTGTCGAAGAACTGCTGTGACTGCTCGCGATCATCCGCACTGCAATTCGAAACGCGAGTTCCGAAAATCAGCGACAGCAAAACAAAGAATTTCGTGATCTTGCAATTCAACATGATTTTATAGTTGGATGATCTTCTCGCTGTTGCCGAACTGGTCCCGCTGGATACCGAATTTCTGAAGTATCGACAGGTAGATATCACAGGTCGTTTCACCTTTTCGAATGACATGGCCGCCATGGTTCGCGAATTGTCCGCCCGCAACGAATACAGGGATTTCGTTACCGTTGTGAGGCCCCATCCTCTGGCTCACACTATTGTTGCCTGTGGCGACGGTGACTGTCTCATTCATCAGCGTTCCGCCAGAGTCGGATTTTGTGCTGGCAAGTTTATCGTAGAAGTTGGACAACAGAGAGAAAAACGAAGAGTCATACTTCGTCAGGCTGGTGCGTGCTTCCTCAATTTTTGGCACGTTGTGTGTCGTGAGGTGATGGTCATTGTCGAGTCCCGTCATATAGAAGTTGACCACCCGCGTGATGTCGAACTTGAAGGCCTTGTAAATCATGTCGAACGCAATCCCTCGCTGAATCTGACGTGGGTTTTCTAGGAAGCGTTTTTTGTCAACGTTGGTAGCAAGAAAGTTGTTCTCGAATTGAGGTGCAATTGGGAATTCGACATCCTGTCGAGGATTGCTGAGCCACTCGATTGACTTGTTGAGTTCCTGTTCCGATTCACGTAACGCAGCGAAGTACTCCTCAAGCCGTTCACGGTCTTGGCCTGAGACCCGTGCCATCAAAGATTTTGCCTCTTCCCGAGAACCGTCGAGAACGCTTTTTTTGTGAGCCAGCAGTCGCTCCTGTGTGTTCCTGTCGGTCTTGGCAAAGAGTGTTTCAAAGAGCAATCGAGTCGATTGAATGGGAAGCACGGGCAACCTGTTCCGCCACGATGCAACGATATGGTGATGGGCATGGCTGATGAAGGTCACGACATTTCTAACGCGAGTCAAATGCCCAATGTGGTCCGCAACAATCTGGTCCAGTGAATCGGGGTTCGTCGTGGTGTTGCCGACAAAACACTTGTGGTCGCGGACATGGTCTCCACCAAACTTCATTTTTGAGTAGAGCGTGAAGTGGTCTCGGTGCTTCTTCAGAGGTTCCATATGATCGCTGAAGGTGTAGTCTGCACCATCGGTTTGCGGGAGCACGTCTGTGAAGAACCCGTAGCCCATGCTGACACAGAAAAGCCGTTTGACTTCAGCCTGTTCCGGGGTGGAGCGATTCTGCCCAAAGCTCTCTAGCGACGGCAGGAATAGTACACAGCCAGCGGACTTAAGAATCTCACGACGTTTCATGAAGGTCGACCTCTTGAATTGTGTTGCAAAAGTAATGCAGGCACGCAGTTTACAGTTTAGCCCAGGTGAGTTTAGCCGTTAGTGAGGCTTCTTGTCTTTATGTGCAAAAACGTATCAGGAAAAATAATGACCATTGTCAAGTGATGACCAGTGTCAAGTGATGTTCAGTGTCAAGTGATGTTCAGTAGGCCATCATTAGATGGGTGTGAATAAGGAGCGGCTTCGTATTTGGCAATGACATGGTTGCCCGCCCGGTGATGTGATTGTCAAGCAGCGGTCCTGCCGTCGGTTGCTGGGGCAGTGTCGCGGATGTGAATTGGTCGATGGTCGATTCTTACCCATGGTTGTCCATATGACGATGCTAATCGCAGAAATATTCGAGGTGGTGTTTGTAGATTCGCTGCACGTTTAGAACGAAGGTCAGATTGGTGGTGTCGGCAGATTCGCATCGGTCCCTGCGACGTCCTTCATGGTTCTCAGAAAAACCTTATCGTGATTAATTATTTAAGTCTTGCCCCAAGGCCATGCAGGTTACTGGGCGGAACAAAAATGCCATCTTACTGGAGAGCCTCGTGAAGATCCTCAGACTTTTTCCTGCTGCCGTGCTGGTGGTGTTTCTCGCGTTACCAATCGTTGCGGCGGATGTTCCCGATCCAGACGGTAAACCTGCTGATATGGCCAAGCCCGTCAAGGTGTTCATCATCATGGGGCAATCCAACACCCTTGAGATGGGCGGCGTGGCGGGCGATAAGGAAGGTAAGCTTGAGTTCGCCGTCAAGAAAGAGTCTCTGTACCCCTTCATGGTAGACGACGACGGTAACTGGACAACACGCAAGGACGTCCGCAACGTGCACACCATGGGTAGTGGCGGGCCGGGCGGTCGGGGCGGCGTAAGGCGTAACGACTGGCTGACCGTATCGGGAGGCAAGATCGGCATTGAGCAGGGTATCGGCCACCAACTCGGAACGTATCTGGATGAACCCGTTTTGATCCTCAAAAGCTCGATTGGCAACCGATCTCTCGGTTGGGACTTGCTTCCGCCCGGTAGCGGGCGGTACGAATACACAGAGAAGGGCGGCAAGACCTACGTCTACGCTGGCTCCGGTGATACGTTTGACCGATGGGAGAAAGGCACCGAGTCCTCGTCGGTCAACTGGCATGCCGGCGTCCAGTATGAAGGCGATGTTGCGCGTGCCAAGTCCGTGTTGGCAAAACTCGGCGAATTTTACCCCGACGCAACCAAGTACGAGGTCGCCGGGTTTATCTGGTGGCAGGGTGACAAGGATCGCTACAAGGAAGGGCACGCTGCCCAATACGGCAAGAACCTTGTCGCGTTGATCGCTTCGCTACGAAAGGATTTCGACGCCCCAGACGCTAAGTTTGTGTGCGCCACGCTTGGGCAGACCGAAAAAGACAACCCAACTGGCAACGAGAAGATGATTATCGACGGCATGTTCTCGATGGCAATGAGCAGGAAGTTGTAGGGATTGCCGTTCGGTTACTCGGCATTCGGAGCAGGGGCATTTGAAGCCGTCAGCCCGGCAGGCATCAACAATAAAAAAGTGCAGATGGTAGAGGTATTCATAAGCGATTCCGGAATGAACCATTTTCCTGGGCAGGTCTTTTCGAGCCACTTTTAAAACTTTAGTGCGGCTGTTTCTGATAACCCGACGCGTAAGCGAGGGAAAGATCAAGCGAGTCGGGCCGGTTCCCGCCGGCCGATTGCAATGGCCGACTCGGACAGCCGGCAGGAAGCGGCCCTACTTGCTTTCGTTACCTCTGTCGTTTATCTCGCTTCTTTCTTTTTCTGGCTGGAGCCTCCGCCTTAGGGTCGTAAATGGGATCACTGAGTTGTTTCATGAAGGTTAGTAGATCCGTCCTCATGCTATCGACACGCTCGGCGGTCTCGGGATTTGTAGCGAGGTCTTTGGTTTCGTAGAAGTCGTCGTCGATCCGGTAGAGCTCAAACTCCTTGGGGTGCATGACGTGCCTTACCTTCGTGGCTCCTGCTCTATTGGACTCCGCAATTTTCAGCCACTCAGCCCAGGGGACGGAGAAAAATTTCGATTTGGAGGAGAAGTTATGAAAGATATGTTTGTGCTCGCGTTGTGGACTCCAGACGAGCTTCCAATCGTCACGAATGATGGCACGTTGCCAAGTAGGGTGCACGTTGCTGAGGTAAACGAAGTCCCGATGAGTATCGCCCTTGTTCTCCAGAACGGGGCGTAGGGTAAATCCATCGAGTTTGGGATGGTCTCCGCCGGCCAGATCAATGAGAGTGGGAACGATATCACAGTATTGTCCGAGAGCTTTCGTTCGACGCGGAGTGATCCTGCCTGGCCAGCGCATGAGACAAAGACTGCGATTACCATGCTCGTAGATGCTCCATTTTGCGCGAGGCATCGCGATGCCCTGTTCACTCAGAAAGATGACCAGCGTGTCGTCAGCCAAATGGAGTTCATTCAACATGTTGAGAGAAGCTTTGACCTGACGATCCAACTCTTCGACCTCGGCGGAATGTCGGGCGAGAGCTTCACGGGCTCCTGGGGTGTCGATCCAATGATCGGGGAGGGGCAAGCTCTGTTGATCGAAGTTTTCGAACTTTCCTAAGTCCCATGGGTGGTGAGCGTGGATGGAACCAATCACTGCGCAAAATTTGCGTTGTTCCTCTTTAGTTTTCTTAATAAAATCGCGGAGACCATCCGTCTTGAATTCAGCAACAGACGAGTTCGCTCCGCTGGGGAAACCCTCAATGGATGTGAACTTGGCTCCTAGGTTGAAATGGCTTTTTCCAGTGAGACCAACGTTGTATCCGAGGGGCACGAGGTGATCGACGATGCTTCTCACGCCTGGTCGCGTGATTCTCTTTGCATTCGCCAAAGTGCCGTTGTTGATTGGCAATAGACCGGTGAAGAGCTCGGCGCGGATTGGAGCGCATTGGGAGACAGTGCCGTAGAAACGGTCGAACACGAGGGATTCTTTCGCCAGCAAGTCGATTGCCGGAGTGCGTGCCGATTTGGATCCTGTGCAACCGAAGGCATCGTAACCAACATCATCGGCAATGATGATGAGAACATTGGGACTTTCTTCCGCGACGATTCGCATTGGAAGAGCCAAGCCTAGAAGCACAATGAAGAGTAGGATCTTGTTTTGTTTCATGATTCGTTTTCGTTGCCAAGATTGAATTCCAACACTGCCTCGTAGGCCATCCGCTGCAAATAGGCCTTCTCTTTGTTGTCGAAGACCACGGTTGGTTCTCCACCATCGGGGTCTTTTCCTTTTTTTAACTTGGTCTCGGTGACCGAGTTGAATTCGAGGCCTTCGGGACTCTTTCCAGTAATCGCCGTGTAGAAGAGGTTGGCGACCAGAAAGGCACAGATTTGATTCGGATGGCCATCGTTGTGATAGCGAAAGACGAGATCCGTGCCCGGTTTGTCGCTGTCACCCGCCTGAATGTTCTTAATCGCCAAGGGCACGGGAATCACGGCTTTCGGCTGCAAGGCCTTTGCCATCCGTAAGCCCACCGCTGTGTCCCGCTCGGCTGACGCCACGTTATACGGCTCGGTCACTGGGGCCTGGTTCTGCGTTTCGGGTGAGGTCATGTAGAGAATCACCTCGCCGCCCTGTGCTTTCACGATCTCGGCGAGTTTCGTGGCGTAGCGCTCATACCCCTGATTCGGTTGCTCCGAAACATCTCGCCAACTCTGCAGGACCACGTAGTCCCACTCGGTCTTGGGATTGTCCCGAAGCAGGGCTTCGTGATTCTTGATGGCCCGTGTGATGTGCTTGTGGATGTCGGCAAAGAGCACGTTCGTTTTGCCCAACGCCGCCCAATGCCGATTCCACTCCTGAGGATTGGGTGCAGTATCGGAATTGAGAAATCCTCTCATCGTCGCGATGCGCTGGGTGATCGTCTCTTCAGTAAGAGTGCCCTGTTCAATGAAACTCTGGCTGAAGTAGTAGGTCGAGTGTTTGAACATATTCTGCCCGCCGTAGATGACTCGCTGCACTTGCACATCGGCGGTGGGATCGCCTTCTTCGAGAATCTGTTCTACAAGGCCGGCAATGTCGTGCCGAGCTGTGAAGCTGTTTCCAAGAAAAAGGACATTCAACTCCTCCGCAGATGATGGTACTGCTGAAGCAACAGCAAGGAACGCAATCGCGATTCTTAAGATCATTGAATGATGTTTCCGGTAAAGAAAAATACGAATTGGCAGGGGGCCTCGTCTCTCGGCCACATTTGTCGAAGACCATGTGTTTTTGTCGCGTAGAGTCTATTCGCCCGATTGTCACAACAAAAATGCTCATTTGCAATAAAGAGCAAGTCACAAGTGCCCGGATTCGGGTTGCGTGGATGGGAACGATAAATCCCTCAGCCATAAAATGAGTCGCGACTGATGGTTCTCGGTCAGGCTTAGCTTGACAAGCGTGTTGATTGACTCAGGTTCAGTCAGCTGTATCGCTGGTTTTCGCAGTGATGTGGCGAATCTCGGCAACAGGCACCCCTGTTTTTCTGAATGGGGTTTATCAACACCCACGCGGCGGCGACGATATTTGGAGGTGCCGATTCCAAGCGTCGTTTTTTTCGCTAGACTGCGCTTATGAATAAGCGACTCACCAAACTCAGCAAGTATTTAACGTACATTCTTCGCCATGAACCGCATTCGATTGGTTTGAAGCTCGATGACGAGGGGTTCCTGAACGTCGAAGAACTTGTCAAAAACGCTAACGCATCGGGCAAGAAGATCACAATTGAGCAGGTAAACCAAGTCGTCGCTGAAAACGAACAAGAATTGTTCACACTCAGTGACGACGGACAACGCATTCGAGCGAATTGATTCTGCACCAATTATGACTCTGCAAACCATTGATATCCCCGATTCGATCAATCGGCTTTCTTATGTAGAAGGTGCAGAACACCTTATTGATACCGCCAATGATGCGATTGAAGCTTTTATGCTGGCTGATCAAACGGTCATCGAGAACTTTGTTACCTGTGACTTCCACCTGCTTGATCAAGCGATTACTTGGATCGAACAGAACCATCTACTTGCCGGTAATCGTTTTTGCGAATTCGGAGCAGGTTTTGGTGTCGGCGCCATGTTGGCCGCATTGCGGGGAATGGAATCGATCGGCATCGAAATTGAATCGCGTTTGGTCGAGCAAGCGAATCAGGTCGCCGAGGGACTTGGGAACGCAGCCGAGTTTTATTGCGGCAGTTTCGTTCCCCGAGGTGTCGAAGGGCTGACCGAAATCGCCGCCGAAGTCGAAAATGTAAGCACAGAAGAAGATGACGTTTGCGAATTGATTGGTCGGGAACTCAATGAGTTTGATCTCTTTTTTGCCTTTCCGTGGCCAGGTGAACATGGTTTTTTTGAAGCGGTATTCGACGCATGCGCCGCCAATGGAGCGTTGCTGTTGACCTATCGAGGCCGAGAGGGAATGAATCTCCTTACGAAAGCCTGATGCGCGTGCCGATTTTGATTCAACGATGAGCGATTGTCCGCGGATCGCAAAAGTCCCAAGCAATCTCGCGACGGGGCCCCGATAAAGACTGGAATCAGACTGCCGGACTCCGAGAGTGGCGACTGGCTTTGAATTCTGTAACTCATTACCCGTCAGGCGGTTTGAAAATTGCTATTCTTCATCGTCTGATTTGGATCGACTTTTGAACCGATCACGGTAACTTCTAAGGAATCACGCGAGTCGCTGCACTTACACAAAAAACAGCTCGCCGCAAATCGCTGCGACGAGCTGTTTTGAATTCAAGTCGGGAGGGTTGGATTTGAACTGGCGGTTTTTACGGTGAAATCAGTTGAAAGAATAGTCTGTCGGATGCTGCCAGGGCGTTTTCGATATTTCCACGTTTCAATGCTTTACTACCCGTTTTTCATTGGTTTGACGTGAGTAGAATGGAGATTGTCTGAGAGTACCTCTGATAGCCGATCCTTGGCAGCCGGTCAGTGATGTAAGCGTGGTTGCAGGATTGAAGGTTCGCGTTGAATTACTTTGGAATTACAAGTAACTTGCTCAAATAAGCCCATGTTTCTTCGGAACCTAGTCGTATCAGCTTCGCTACTTGTTGCCTTCATGGTTGGCATGGCAAGCGTAGCATCAGCTGATGACGCAAAGGACGAATCAAGCTTTCGCACACAATTGGCCCCGTTACTGCGGACCTACTGTTATGACTGTCATGGTTCAGGTAGCGAGATCGAGCTGGAAAAATATCGCACGGCAGCGGAGGTCAAGAAAGAACGAGGGGTGTGGGGACGTGCTATTGCACAGATTCGTTTGGGAGCCATGCCTCCCGAAGATGGCGAGCCTCTCGAACCAGCAACACGACAGAAGTTGCTGAGTCTTTTGGACAAGTTGGTCAACTCCGTCGACTGTGTGAATAACCCAAATGCAGGCAAAGTTGCTTTGCGTCGTTTGAATCGGGCGGAATATCGCAACACGATTCGTGACCTGACAGGGGTGGATTATCAGGCTTCCGATGGCTTTCCGGGCGACGACGTTGGGTATGGCTTTGACAATATCGGGGATGTTTTGTCCATGCCTCCACTACTGGTCGAGAAGTATCTTGACGCAGCGGAAACGATTACGGGGCAGGCGATCTACACACCACCACCTTCACGCGTATTCGAATTGGATCAAGACCCGTCGAAATTAATTGATGCCGGTAAGTACAGCGTTGGAAGTGGACGCGTGACGTTGGCGACCCAAGGCACGGTGGCCTTGGAGTGTGAAGTGCCTTTCACTGCGACCTATACACTGACGATTGCCGCCAGCGGTGATCAGGGAGGTGATGAGCCAGTCAAAATGAAGATTGACAGTGGTAGGCTTCACAAGATCATACCGGTTCCCAAGGAAAAGGTAGAAGACTTTGGATTACAGCTTCGCTTGGTTCGTGGAACACGCAGGATTGAGATCAGTTTTATCAATGACTATTACGTTCCCAAAAAAGCTGATCGTAATCTTCATGTTCATCACGTTAATATTCGTGGTGTTGAAAAACGAGCGACTGTGTCAGGTGACGTGGATCTTCCCGCCAGCCATCGCAAGTTGATTTTTGTAACACCGGGAGGGGGGGGGGCGCCGGACCAGGCCAGCGCAGAGGTCTTGGGGCGGTTTGCAAGCCGTGCCTTTCGACGGCCGGCGACTTCACAGGAAGTCAAACGGTTGGTGCAGCTCGCAGCCAAAGTGCGTGCTGAGTCCGGGAGGTTCGAGGAAGGAATTCAGGTTGCGATCCAAGCCATCTTGGTGTCACCTCATTTTCTGTTCAAGGTGGAGACACCCAAACAGGTGGATGCCCAAGGGAAGATGCCACTGGTTACACAATATGAGTTAGCAACGCGGATTTCATATTTCTTGTGGAGTAGCATGCCGGACGACGAATTGTTGTTGCTAGCTCATCGCGGTCAACTCCGCGATCCCGCGCGTTTGCTTGACAAAGTCGCTCGCATGTTACGCGATCCGAGAGCTAACCGTTTTGTCAAGAATTTTGCGGGTCAATGGCTTCAATTGCGTAACTTGGATCAGGTGCGGCCTGATAGCGAAACCTTTGATAAATTCAATGACGAGACTCGTGAGTTGATGCGTCGTGAGACGTTGACGTTCTTTGCCGGAGTGATGCGCGGGAATTTACCTGTGACCACCTTGTTGGATGGACAGTTCACTTATCTCAATGAACCGTTGGCGCGGTTCTATGGGGTCGCGGGGGTCAACGGACCGGAGTTTCGTAAGGTGTCACTGGTCGGAACGCCGCGTGGTGGGCTCCTCACTCAGGCAAGCATCCTGACGGTGACAAGCGATCCAACCCGCACCAGTCCCGTCAAACGTGGTAAGTGGATTCTAGAAAATCTGCTGAACACACCGCCCCCCCCTGCCCCTCCCAATGTTCCTGAACTTGAGAAGGCCAGATTGACCGGCACGTTGCGTGAACGCATGGAGCAGCATCGAGCAAATCCTGCTTGTGCGGCCTGTCACAACATGATGGACCCACTTGGGTTTGCACTGGAGAATTATGATGCCGTTGGACTGTGGCGTGATCGGGAAGGCGGTGAGGCGATTGATGCATCGGGACAACTGCCGGACGGCACAAAGTTTAGAGGGGTCGGTGAGTTGCGAGAGATGCTGGTCACGCAGCGGAAGGACCAATTCACACGATGCTTGGCGGAAAAACTTTTGATTTATGCAATCGGTCGTGGCACAGAGTATTACGACAAGTGTGCGATCGATCAGATTGTCTTGGAAACACAGCAGCACGATTACAAATTTGCCTATTTGATTGCAGGGATCATCAATAGTGATCCTTTTCAGAAACAAGGGTACCGGGAATGAAAATGCCTAGCACACTTTCACGACGAACAGTTTTACGCGGACTCGGGACTACAGTCGCACTTCCGGTCTTGGCTGCCATGTCCGAGACTCGCCTGTTATCTGCAGCGGCGGTGGACATGAAGGTGCCTCTTCGCATGGCATTTTTTTATGTGCCCAATGGAATGCATATGCCGGATTGGACACCGGCGAAAGAAGGGACTCGTTTTGATTTGCCACCCACGCTGGCCAAGCTCTCTGAACACCGTAAATCATTTAATGTGCTGTCCGGGCTTGCGTTAGATGGTGCAAGAGCACATGGCGATGGCGGTGGCGATCATGCTCGGAGTGTTGCATCTTTTCTGACAGGAGCGCATCCACGTAAAACCAACGGCGCAGATATTCAGAATGGTGTTTCTGTGGATCAGGCAGCAGCCAAGCAAATCGGTGATGCCACGCGATTTGCCTCTCTTGAGTTAGGGCTGGAAGCAAGCGCCCAGGCAGGTAACTGCGATAGTGGGTACAGCTGTGCTTATGCATCGAACATGTCATGGCGGGGACCAACCAATCCGGTTGCCAAGGAGATCGACCCAGCAGCCGTTTTTGATCGATTGTTTGGTGGGCAGACCGAAACTTCGACAAAACGCGCCAGAAGTACTCGTGAGAAATACCGCAAGAGCGTCTTGGACTTTGTGCTTGAGGATGCAAAAGAACTACACCGCAAGTTACCTGCGGTTGATCAACGAAAACTGGATGAGTATCTCTATTCAGTTCGCGATGTTGAAAAACGGCTCGTGGGTGCAGATCGCTTGAGACTGTCTGAGGATGGTGTCCCTGATTATCCACGGCCTAGTGGTGTGCCAAGGGAGTTGGGACAACACGCGGAACTCATGTTGGACATGGTTGCTTTGGCCATACAGACTGACAGTACCAGAATTTTGTCATTCATGTTTACCAACGCTGGTTCAAACCGAAGTTACCCCGAGATTGAAGTGTCACAGGGGCACCACTCACTTTCACATCATGGCAAAAGCAAAGATAAACAGGCCAATATCGCCAAAATCAATCGTTTTCAGATCGAGCGTTTCGGCTATTTGCTAAAACGACTCAGCTCAATTTTAGAAGACAATGGCAAGACTTTGTTGGACAACTCGATGCTGGTTTACGGCAGTGGCATTAGCGATGGTGATCGCCACAATCATGATGATCTGCCAATCATTCTGGCTGGCAACGGCGGTGGTCGGATCAGGACAGGCCGGCACATCCGTTACGAGAATGGGACACCGTTGTGTAATCTTTACCTTTGGATGATGAACCAAATGGGTGCCAGAGCAGATAGCTTTGGTGATAGTACGGGCCGACTGAAAAACCTGGGCTGAGGACCCCGCAAAATTCGTATTTGCCTGACAAACGCAGCTTGACTGGTCGGCCAGGTCTCCAGCCGCTCGCAGGTTCCCCGTGAGTTGGTTCCTGGGTTTGCTGCTGCGGTGCGAAGGCTTGATTTAACGGAGCGTTTGCTGCCGCCTTTCAGGGTGTAGCTATGAGGCCGCTGCTGTGTCTTCAGAGACCGCAACGATTTCGGTCGCATCCGTTGTCAGATATTTTTTCGCTGCGTTTTCGACATCGTCCACGGTGATGTTTCGTAAGCGGTCGAGTGCCTCATCGGTGCTCAGGTATTCTCCACAAGTCAGCCAGCGGCTTCCGATCCCAAACAGGCGATTGCTTGGACGTTCCGATTGCATGATGGCGCCGGCGGTCGCCTTGCTGAGAGTTTGTTTCAATTCTTCGGCTTTGATGCCTTTGTCGATCGTGCCTTGGATGATGTCGTCCATCAGGCGACAGTTTGACTTTGCATCTTCGGGCCCGCAAACCATGTAGGTAAACCATGCACCTTCATTCATGAACTCATGGGGCCAAAGAGTTGCGACTTCTGCACGTCCTGAATCGATCAGTTCCCAGAATAACCGACTACCGCCCTCGTCACCCATGATTGAGCCGAGTGCTCGGGCGGCATAACGATCATTGCTGGTACTGCACGGCCCCGGAGAAATGCCGACCATGTAAGCCTGGTGGGCATCGGGGATCGCGATCCGCGGTTCAAGTGAAATGCCGTCTGGTACTGTATCCGGCGAATCGGCAGCAGGTGTCGCGACTGTTGGTCGCTGTGACCATGCTTGTGTGAGCTGTTCAACTTGTGCGACCAGAGCGTCAAAGTCGATGTTGCCACTGGCTGCCAAGACAATGTTTTCTGGACGGTACCGTCTGTGAAAGTAGTCACGCATCGTTGTGGCTTCCATTGTCTTGATCGACTCCGTCGTACCAAGAATGCGTCTTCCCAGCCCTCGAGGTCCAAAATGGACTTCCATGGCACGCTCAAACGCGCCAAAGGGTGGCTGGTCTTCGTACTTTGCGATTTCCTCGAGGATCACCTGACGTTCCGTCGCAAATTCATCTGCGTCCAAGGTAGGGCTTAGCATGTCTGTCAGAAGATCAATCAAACGATCCTGAAATTTCGGCAGGACCGTCGCGTAGTAAACTGTCTGTTCCTCGCTGGTGTAGGCGTTGCTCTGGCCACCGAGTTCATCGAGTTCACGATTGACGTCTGCTGCTGATCGACGTTTTGTTCCTTTGAACATCATGTGTTCAAGAAAGTGGCTTAGTCCTGACTCTCGATCAACTTCATCGCGTGAGCCGGCGCGAACAAAGTATCCGAAGGCCGCGGAGTAACCGCGGCCATCGATTTCTGCTGCGACACGCAGTCCATTGGAGAGAGTAGTTTCGCGAAACTCGGGCATCTTTAAACTGCAGTGGATTCGGAGGATTCGGGAATCGTCAGCGGGTTGGGGCCGAGCGTTACGATTCGATAATCTTTGGGAGGATTGGCCGACCAGTAATCGCGGATGTCGTCCAGTGTTAGCGATTCGATAAGGGTTTCAAGTTCAGCGGTCGTCATGGGGCGACCTAGCTGGTAGAAGTCGGAAGCCATCGACGATGCTCGTGAAGCACTTGACTCCTGCTCCATGATCAAGCCACTTTCGATGCGGACTTTCCAACGCTCGAGCTCGCTGGATTCAAGGTCGTCCAGCAAACTTTCGATCTCGTGGATTGTGACATCCAGTGTTTCCTGGGCACGTTCGGGTGTTGTACCTGCATAGCCAAAGACGCCTCCGCCATTTTTCAACGAATGACAACTGGCAGTGACGGTGTAACACAGGCCTCGCTTTTCTCGAACACGATCAAAAAGTCGACTGCTCATGCCGTCACTCAGGATACCCATGCCCGCCCGTAGTTTGAAGTATTCAGGGTGGCTGTAGGGAACTGCGTCAAAGGCAAAGCCGATGTGGGTTTGACTGGATGCTGATTCGAAATGTTCGTACTTGGCAGCTCCGGTGGGACTCGGTAGGTCCTCGAGCTTGCCGGTGCGCCAGTCACCAAATGCTGCTTCGGCCCAGTCAATCACCTGTGCAGCGTCTACCTTGCCAGCGATTGAGAGAATACCACCAGTTGCGTGGTAGTTGGTTTGATAAAAATCACGGATGTCTTCCTGCGTGATGTCTTGAATTCCTGTTTCTGTGCCATAGTTGGAACGACCCAATCGTTCGCCATAGTGCAGTTCACGTAAGCGACGCATGACCCGATGAGTGGGTTCGTCCTCCATCGCACGTAATTCCTGAACCGCCATCATGCGGGCATCATCCAATTGATCCTGTGGAAGATGGGGGTTGCGTGCGATGTCGGCATACAGCGAAATCGCGGCCTGCAGAGACTCGCTTGGCATCGCGGCGCCGAATGAGACAAATGCGGTGCTGACACCCGAGTTGCGATCGATGCCGAGGTTGTCTTGAGCAGCGACGAGGTCGCGACTGCTGTATTGACCTGCGCCTCGCTGGATCATTTCGCACACCATGCCGCTCAGCCCACCAAGATGAGTTGGTTCGCGGTGCACGCCAGCGTGCAGGTTCAAGGAAAGTGCCGCTGTCCGCAGCCATGGCATGGGTTGAACAAGAACTGTCAATCCATTGGAGAGTGAGTGGCACTTGATGGGCGACGCAGTGGTTGTGGTATTCAGAGCAGGCTCCGCTCTCGGTGTGAATCAAAATCGCGTGTTTAATCTGGGGTGCAAGATTGGACAGCAGCTTAGCAACAAACGTGGAGAGTTTGTGCTTATGCCAACCCGCCAATGGTTACAACGTCGACCGTTTCCACGCGGCCGACCAGCGTATGGCTACTGCAATCGTCGATGTGGATTTTCATGAACTGTCCTGCTTGTCGCCGATTCCCATCAAAGACCACGATGCGATCGCAATGGGTGCGACCGGTCATTTGAACAACGGCCCCCTCCTGAGACTTCAGGCCTTTCTTGCTGGGCCCTTCCACAAGAACGTCGACGGTTTGCCCGATCAGTTTTTGGTTGTCTTCCTTGGCGATTGCATCCTGAACAGCCAACAGCTCATTGTTACGCCGGACTTTGACTTCTCTGGGAATATCGTCGGGCAGGCGATCCGCAGCCTTTGTGCCAGGTCTCTCACTGTATTGGAAGATGAAGCTGTTTTTGAACCGGCACCGCTCCACCAATTTGATCGTCTTCTGAAAGTCTTCCTCCGTTTCACCGCTGAAACCTACAATGAAGTCGCTGCTAATTGCTGCTTCGGGAAGAATCCGCTCGATTCTTTCAAACATTTCCATATAGTCTGAAACTGTGTATCCGCGTTTCATCCTTTTCAGGACTACATCCGAGCCGCTTTGTGCCGGCACGTGAAGGTACGGCGAAACTTTGGGCAAGTCGCGTATCGTGCACAGCAAACGTTCCGTCATGTCCTTGGGATAGTTGGTGACAAACTTGATACGTTCGAGCCCTTCGATGGGTTGCAATTGCTCAAGCAAATCAGCCATGTCTGTGGTTGTTCCGTCTTCGTTCTTGAATTTGTAGCTATTGACGGTTTGTCCCAGTAGCGTGATTTCACGGCAGCCTTGCTCCGCAAGAATCTGAGCTTCTGAAACAATTTGTTGGGGCGACCTGCCCTGCTCTGGACCCCGAGTGTTCGGAACGACGCAATAAGTACAGAACTTGTCACAGCCGATCTGAATTCGTAGATAAGCCTGAAAGGGAGTAGGACGCATGGAAGGGTCACGAAGTGGATCAAACGTCTCGTGACTGCGGGCGATCACAGCTTGAGATCCCTCGTTGCGTTTCAGCGAGACGGCCATCTGACGGCCTTCTCCTGCGCGAACTTTTTCGATCAAGTCGGGCACGCGATGTAATTGACCAGGGCCAATCACCATATCCACATAAGGTGCCCGCTTGAAAACGATTTCCTGATCTTTCTGAGCCATGCAACCCATGACACCGATCAGCTTGTCAGGTTGCTGCTCTTTGGTCTGTCTGATTTTGCCGAGTGCGCTATAGATTTTTTCCTCAGCGTGCTCGCGAACGCTGCAGGTGTTGTAAAAAATGCAGTCCGCTTCCTTGGGAGTGTCGACCACTGTGTAGCCATGTCGCTTCAGGTCAGCGATGACCATCTCGCTGTCCAGAACATTCATCTGGCAACCGACAGTCTTGATGTATACGCGTTTGTTCATCTGTTCCATATTCAAGCAATTGATACAGGGACTCTTCCAACTTTCCGTTGGACAAGTCTTAAGTGCTGCAGGTCACGTCGCGGTCAATCTGACGTGTCATCTTCGGGGGATGGTGAATCACCTGCCGTTGGGTTCTTCTTGTCAACGAACTCACGAAGGCTGTCAGTGAGATTAGTGCGACGCCGATTCATCAAACTCAACATCAGGATCGCAGCGATCAGCACGCTGCCAAGCCAGAGCAGCACGCTGGGGGAGAGGATCGTTTCGTTCAAGTCTACCGACATACCGATAGAATACCCGCTGACATGGCTATTCGGGTAGGCTTCTTCTCTGCCTAAGCTAGGAGAAGCGGAATCTAGGGCATTTAGAGGGGGTGGCGGATTGCCCCGCATTCTCTGTCGACAGCCCCCGTACAGCCCACGTGCAGAGTCGCAGACCAGAGTCGCTGGTCACTTGGCCCTGATTCCCAACTCATGAAGCCTCGCAAGCCGCCCAACGACTCGCCTAATGAGGTGCTCTAGCCACCGAGCTGTATCCGTGCAGTGGGGGGGGTGAGTGCGACAGACCTTGAAGACACTCAGGACAGCGGTTTCAGTCAGGACAGCGGTTTCAGTCAGGACTGTGGTTTCAGTCAGGACTGTGGTTGAGAGGTAGGTTCAGAGAAGTCGTCATTGATGCTTGGCGGAAGAATTGCTCCCGGTGCCTCGATGGTGGAATTGGGGTTCGTAGTCAGCGTATCGACACGCTGTTGACTGGGAACGACCACGCCACAGCTGACAACGAATTGAATCGCTTCATCGACGGTCAGGTTAAGATCAATCGCCTCGCTTTTCTTCACTGTCACGGTGAAGCCTGTCATCGGCATTGGGCTGGTGGGCATTAAAACACTCAGCATCTGCTCGCCTGTCGCTTCTGCGATTTCACGCATGCTATCTCCCGTCACGAAACCAAGCGACCAAATGCCCTCTTTTGGATATTGGATGGCAACAACACGATTGAATTCGATCTCTCGTTCGCTGAAAGCAAAGTCTGTGACTTGTTTGACACTGCCGTAGACCTTGTTGACCACAGGTATGCTCAGAATCGCATGATCGAAGCCTTTGACGAACCATCTGCCCATTCCGAGTGTGAACAATCGCCCCAAGAAGTACAGAACGATCGTGAACACGCAAATAAAGATTGGGACAACTTGCCAGCGCGGCATGTATTTCAGTTGAACGTAGCGATCCCAGTACGACTTGGCACTTGTCGGCGGCGGCGAGTAGTCGCTCTTATCATCGACGAACTTCTTGACATAGTCAGGCAAATAACGGCGACCTGTCGGTCCAGGCACGTATTCTGTGCCTTGGTACAGAAAACCATTACCTTTGCCTGTGCTGTTCGCAATCGCACCCTTGGGAAGATCGCTGAATGTTTTGTCTGGAATACTCCAAACAATGGCGTGTTGTACACCGGATTCGATCGGACGAAGCACGTAGTTTTCAATTGTGTTCCAAGCCCAGATCAGGACAACAATCGTCAGCAGCGGTGGTAGGACAACTCCGAGTCCGCGCAGGATCGCACGTCGCGAACCGCCAGCACGCGTTGAAGTGCTCTTCGCCTTGTTGCTATTCGATTCCATCGTGTTTTCGTTATGCGGTATGTAGCGGTCTGCTTGTCTTCATTGCACTGTGCTGATCTTGCGAGATCAGCAGTTACGAGCTTGGGCAGGTTTAATCATGGCCGTTGGCAGATTGATGAATTCAGGTGAATGCAGCGTGTGCTAAAAAAAGATTTCATCTTTGGGAAGTACTCGATTGGTCCATAGAATCAGGCCGCTCAGGAAATGTTGGCTTTGGTTGTTCGGGACTCATCATCTGGGTAATTATCGTATGCTGTCCATTAGGAGCGTAATGCTCGGGCAACTACTGCCAAGCAGACGCTCTGTGCACCAGATGCCAACAGAACACGGGAGACCTCATTCGCCGTCGCTCCCGTCGTCATTACATCATCGACCACGAGGATGCATTTCGCCTTTACATCCCAAAGCCTCCCCCAAGCATAGCTTTTTTTTAAACAAAACGCACCGCTTACATTTCTATTCCTGGCTTGATCACCCAACCAAGCTTGTTTGCTGATTCTCCGAGTGATTTTAAGTGGTTGGCGGCAGGGGACCCCAAGAGTCTTGCCCACTTCTTCAGCGATCACTTGATTTCCATTACCGCCGCGTGCGAATTGCCGAGTGAAGTGGGAGGGAACGTAGGTCACGAGGTCGAATTTGGGCGTCAATCCTTGCGTCTCAAGAACTCTCGCCCCTAAACGCCTGCCCAAAGTCGCGCTAAGTGCGGTGTGATTTGCGTTTTTCGCGGCCAGAACAACCTCTCGCACTCGATCTTGATAGAGCCACAGGGGAAAGATTTCCTCGAACCGAAATTTCTGGCTGTAACAATGGGGACACTTGGCGGGATGTGCGTTGTCAGGCCCAGCCTTGAAAATGTTCGGCTCGATGGCTGAATTCGAAGTGAGTGGGTGGGGCTTATCGCCTCGGGTTGTTTCGCTGGTTTTTAGTGGTAATTCGGCATTTTTCTCCAACTTTAGCAGGTCGAGACCGCCTTGCGATGTTGAATTTTCGATCACTCTTAAAGTTTGGGCTTGGGGCACACCGCAACGACGGCATGCGATTCGGGTTAGCTTTTCATTTTCCGAAAGTGCCGCTGAACAGGGAATGCAAAAATCGGCTGCGGCGCCCTGCCTAGCCGGTGGCAGTTGGTTGCACAGCGGGCAAGATGGCGGCCAAATGAGATCAGCTGTGGCAGCCAGGCCTGCAGAGACTCGCCGTCCCAGGGCTGTCAATTCGACGTTTTGGACCATTGAAATCTCCTTGCCAAAGATTTTTCTGATTTTTCGACGAACCTCTCTGGGGCAGATGCGTCTATCCAACCGATGCCTTCACTCGGCTTTGGGCCACGCGTTGTCGTGGTTTCACTGGCCTTAACGATCTCCTTGGTATACTCTTGAGATCGGAAGGAGGTGTGTGAATCTTCTGATTCATCACCGATTTCACAATTTTTCTGTATCCGCTCCTGCACCGTCGAGGTGCCCTTGGAGGTTCAAATGCGTTTCGAACAAATCATTACCGCCGTAACTCGCCCTGTGGTTGTTACCACTGTCCGTGAGATCAAGGTCGTTGTGTCGTTCGTAGGCGATATGGCCCTCCATCTATGTCAGCAGCGGAAACCTCTAGGGATGCCTGCGTATTCCAGCGGCTTGTTTATGTCGCCCATGGACGACATGGGCAGGCAACGCTCCGGAATGACGGGCAGTCAACGCGGCAGATTGTGTCTTGAGTCCAAGTGGGCTGGCGCGACCTGTTTGATGGGAACAAGAAACGCCTAGTTGGGCGATCCCCTGTTCCCGCGTTGTTCGTTGGTGGCCGTTGGCTAACCGGAGAAGGATTGTGTTCATGGTGTCAAACGACATCAGGACGTAGGCCTTGAATCGGTTGCGATACGAGCAATTCCAATACAGGCGACCTCTCTGTTTGCAAGCATCGAATTTCGATGTTTCCGATAACGGTTGCCATCCATTTGTCAGTTTGCATCGGTCGGTTGTTAATGATTCCGACGCGGTAAATGACAAGTTTTAAGAGACAGAAAAGTCACGTACGCAGATGCGTACAACAGCCTTATTGAACGCTTCTGCATGAGGAGCGGAAATTCCGGCGTCCGGCTTGTCGCGGCAACGCGTTGAAGCTCGTCGGTATCGGAGGAACCGAAAATGAAACTAGTAGAAGAAATATCATCCCAGAATCAAGCGAAGACGGTTTCCGAACTTGTGCTGGCCGCTCAGGCTGGTGATCGAGAGGCATTTGGTGAATTGTTTGAACGCTACCGACCAGCGATTATCGCGTTGGCAATGCGGCGAGTTCGTAACCCTGATGAGGCAGAAGAGTTGACGCAGGATGTATTCGTCCAAGCCATGCAAAAGCTTCAGCAACTTCGTGTGCCTGATGCATTCGGTGGCTGGTTACGTCAGATCGTGCACCGGATGGCAATCAATCGCCTGACCCGTCGGCGTGCGGCACTTGCTTGCGACCCCGAGACTCTCGAGGCAACTTGCTTTTCGATTGGCTCACCGGACGATATTGCTGAGGGGCGTGAACAGGCTGCAGTGATCAGGAATAGCATTGATCGACTCGGCTCACTTGATCAGCAGACGCTGAAAGCGTTTTACCTTCAAAGTAAGTCACTGATTGAGATGAGTGACCAATTTGAGGCCCCGGTGGGAACCATCAAGCGTCGGCTTCATGTCGCGCGTAAACGACTCGCCAAGGAAATGGATGTGATGCAGGCGGTTTGAGCATTGAACACGCCGATGCTCTGTTTTGATCACATTCGAAAAGAACCAGTCTGTAAAGCATTTTGCTTGCAGGCTGGTTCAAGGAGTTCGTGTTCCGCAACTCAGGTTATTTCTTCGAGAGCGACCAATCGCGTCGCTGCCTGCTGCTGGGGATGCCCATTCGTTTGCGGTATTTTGTGACGGTTCGCCGAGCAACAGCCATACCGGTCTTCCTCAGTTCTTCCACAAGCTTTTCGTCACTGTAGGGATCACTCTTATCTTCTTTGTCGATCAATTCCTGCAGCTTCAGACGAATGGTGTCCCACGCAACATCTTCACCGTCGTCCGTTTGGGTTCCACCGACGAAGAAGCGTTTTAATGGCAAAATGCCACGCGGTGTCTGGATCCACTTGTCATCAACTGCACGGCTGACGGTTGTCACATGCACACCAACTTTGTCAGCGATCTGTTGCATTTTCAGCGGTTCAATGACTTCGGGCCCCTCGTCAAGAAAACGCTTTTGGTGTTCCACAATGGCCTGAGCAACTTTGGTAAGAGTACTGCGTCTTTGCTCGATGGAATCGATCAGCCACTGAGCACTGTTGATTTTTCCCTTGATGAATTCACGCTCCGCCGGTGTGCTTGTTGGATCCTGCAGGCGTTTTCGGTAGTACTCGCTGATGAAAAGTGTTGGTACGCGATCGTCATCCAGTTTGACTCGATAGTCTCCACTGTCATCCTGTTCCAGAATGATGTCGGGGGTAACGTTTGGGACATAGGTTTCCATGAACATCGCCCCTGGTTTTGGATTCAAAACGTGTAGCTCATCTCGCACGGTTTGAATCAGGTCGATGCTGAGGCCGGTTTTTTTGGCGATTTGTGGAAGGCGATTTTCGGCTAGATCTTCCAGATGAGATTCGATCAGTGTTCGCATTTCGTCATGATGCGAAAAAGAACCTTTGATTTGCTTCAATAGGCATTCGCTTAAGCTACGAGCCGCAATTCCCGCGGGCTCAAGCGACTGGACCACTGCGAGTGCCTGTTCTGCGAGTTCCAAGTCTTCTTGGGTGTGACCGGCGGGCAGCAGGTCGGCGAGGGGGGTTCGCAGGTAACCACCATCACGGGCATCGAGTGTGCTGATGATCCGCTCGGCGATTTGCTCGATTCGGTCGTCGATGTCCATTTCGGACAGCTGGTGCAACAGAAAGTCATTTAGTGACTCGGGACGTGAAACGGCGTTAGCCATCAGGTCATGCCGTCGATCGGCATCTTCCTGCATCCGATTGGCAGAGCGGCGGAATGACTCGTCAAAAGTGTTCGGAAGCTCCGACACCATGTTCTGTAAACGCTCGAAGTCTTCCTTGTTGTCATGGTCGTTGTCGACGACCAGTTCTTTTTCATTTTCGCTGCGGGTGTCTTTGGTGGGGGCTTCCGCATTGGCTTCATCAGGAGCTAGCGGGTCCACTTCCTGTTGCTCTAGCAGCGGATTCTCATTCATCTCCTGTTCGATGCGTTCCTGCAAAGCTAACGCGTGCAGCTGCAGAATCTCCATCGACTGGATCATCCGCGGGGCCAGCTTTTGGGTTTGCAATTGTCGGGCCTGTAGGCCCATCGACATCCGCATGACAGGTTCTCACGACAGGGAAATCCATTCTTGCCACGTTGGCGTAAGCCCCATCATAGCTACCTTTCCCTAGGACTACGCAAGTCCCGTTCCAATTATAGCTTTTGTCTTCCAGATAAAGCGTCGGCAATCATCTCGCGATTGGCATATTCCAACACGCTTCCTGCCGTGATCCCACGAGCTAAACGGGTGATTTCGACCGGAAATTCGCCTAAAAGGTTGCTGACGTACAGCGAGGTCCCGTCGCCTTCAACGGTGGGGTTTGTCGCCATGATAATTTCTACAAAATTTCCCTTTCTGACTCTCTCGACGAGTGCGTCAATGGTCAGTTGGTCCGGACCAATGCCGTCCAACGGTGCGATCCGCCCGAGAAGTACGTGGTAAACACCTTTGAAAATCCCGGCCTGCTCAAGGCTCATCAGATCTCTTGGTTGCTCAACAACACAGAGCCTTGTGGTGTCGCGATTGTTATCGCCACAGATCACACACGATTCACTCTCCGACAAATTGAAGCACTGTTCGCAATACCTGACATCCTGTCGAACTCGGCGTATCGACTCCGCCAATGCAAGCGCTTCTGTTTCGCTGACTCTCAGTAAGTGAAAGGCCAAACGTTCTGCGCTCTTACGACCGATTCCTGGCAGTCGCCCAAGTTGGTCGACCAGTTCCGAAACGGCACCACCGTGGTCACTCATCCTCTCAGCTGCCTCCGGTAAGATTGTTCAGGATGTTATCGATCCCGGGCAGGTTGAGGTCCATGTCGCGAGCCATTTGGCTCATCGCCTCACCGTACAGTTGCTTTGCAGCAGCGCCAGCGGCGTTGGTTGCATCGCGAATCGCATGCTCAAGATCGTCACCTGTCAGGTCGCCCTCGATTTTGACTTCTTCAACGTGCCCTACTCCGTTCATTGATACACGGACGGTGCCACATCCCGAACTTGCACTGACTCGCTCCGATTTCATGCGTTCGTTGAGTTCCTGCATTTTTTCCGGCAGTTGCTGCAGGGCTCCGACCATGGATGCAATGTTGCCGAGATTTCCCAGTCCTTTGAACATTTTTGAATTCCTTTTGGTATTGGAACGGGGGTGATTCAGTTAGCTCTATCAATTAGCTCTATCAATACGGACAATTTCTGCACTGAAAAGCTCAATGCAGTTTCTGACAAGCTCGTTCGCTTCGATCTCACGCATCCGCTGAACACGTGATGGTTTGTTAACAGTCGTCTCCGCTTTCTTCGGTGCAGCGACGGCTTCTGCCAGATAGTAGTCAAGGGTGATGTCGCGGCCAGCACGTTGTGACACAGCTTGGACGATCGCATTGCGGTGTTCAGGCAGCTCGCACCGTTTCATTGCCAAGTTGCCGTTGGCGGGGAATTGGAGTCGAAGCTGTTGTGTGCCGACTGCGACTGCTTTGTTGACCATGCGGGCAAAAGCTTCGGTCATCGATTCGAGGTCGCCAAGAGCTTCCTGCCAGACTCTTTGGGCTTCTGCTTGTGTCCACGGCCCAGCAGGACTCACTGCTGTTGTAGCGATGGGTAAATTGTTGGAGGTATCGGCTTCGCCAGTATGGTCACTTTGGGGTGCTTGGTCACTGGATGGATTCGCAACGCTCGGGCCTGTCGGGCGAGCTTCGGTCGTCCGCGTTTGATTCGGTGAATCAGTCACCGTTGTCGTCGTGGGCTGATCTACCGCGCCGGTTCCCTGATCAGGACCGGTTCCCTGATCAGGACTGGTGCCCGACGTCTGTGTAGGGGTGCTTGGCTGACCGCCTGCCTGAGCTTCCTGTTGGCTGGTTGTCGCTGGTCGCGATGGGGCCGATTCACTGCCTGCTGGTGCTGTTCTTTGGGGATTTAAGGTCGGCTTTTTTTTTTGATTTGACGGTAGCCCGGCATTACTGGCGGCCGCCGCAAGATCCGAAATGTGCTGAAGATCCGGAAGGTTGCAAATTTGGATCAACGTCGATTCCAAGAGAACTCGGGAGTAAACACTATGTCGTATTCTCACGAGCGTTTGGTCGATGAGTCCCACTACAGCAAGAACTGTTTGCAAACCCCAGCGTTCTCCTAATTGCTTCAATTCCGGGTGTAGTGATGCCGACGTGTGTCGCAGCAGACTCGGGTCACAGTCGACCGTGACCGCCATCAAGTCGCGGAAGTAGCAAAGTAATTGCTCCGCAAGCCGTCCTGCGTCGATGCCGGCATCAATGCTCTCATCTAGAATTCGCATTGCGCCGGATGTATCGCGGTCTGCCATCGCGGACGCGAGTGCGTGCAGTCGCACGTCATCCGCGGTGCCGAGCATGGCATGCACTTGATCAGCCGAAAGCTCGCCGTGACTGAAACTCAATACCTGCTCGAGCAGCGACTGGCTATCACGCATGGAGCCAGCAGCCCGGCGAGCAAGTAATTCGAGAGCCGCGTCATCAGCTTTGGCGGACTCGGCTGTCACGATTTCCCGCAAGCGATTCACGATCTTAGGGACTTCGACTGGGGCAAAGTCAAAACGCTGACAGCGGCTCAAGACAGTGATCGGCAACCGTTCAGGATCGGTTGTGCAGAAGATAAACTTGGCATGCTCGGGAGGTTCTTCCAGCGTTTTCAACAACGCATTAAAAGCTGGCGTTGTGAGCATGTGCACTTCGTCAATGATGTAAATCTTGTACCGAGCGCGACTGGGGCGTACGCCAATGTTGGCTCGCAGGCTGCGAATTTCATCAATGCCACGGTTACTCGCACCATCGATCTCAATCACGTCGACGTCTTGGCCTGCGTCAATCGCGAGAGCAACATCACTATCATTATCAGGAGTGGCGCTTGGCCCGGATTCATTGTTCAGGGCTTTGGCGAAGATTCTTGCGGCACTGGTTTTGCCAACTCCACGCGCACCTGTGAAGAGATAGGCATGCCCCACTCGATTGGTTTCGATCGCATTGACGAGTGCACGGCAGACATGCTCCTGTCCAACGAGTTCGTCAAATCCTCGAGGCCGGTATCGTCGGGCGACAACCACATAGTTGCCATCTTCAGACTTATCGTGAGGATCAGCCATGCGAAGCGGGGGGCGTCAAGGTTTTGAAGGTTGAGTGCTTCCAGTCCAGCGACTTGGAAGGAAACTCTTGCCCGGTGGCGGCAACC
>Ga0315320_10000757_pt1 | contig 26580 bp, 26 predicted proteins | sample M140m21515metaG_FD_203458 | JGI IMG/M metagenome (GOLD analysis project Ga0315320, IMG submission 203458) | Ammonia-oxidizing marine archaeal communities from Monterey Bay, California, United States - M1 40m 21515 | ecosystem: Environmental > Aquatic > Marine > Coastal | place: USA: California... | reverse complement strand
CTACTCAGCTAACTCAAGAATAGGAAAAACTATTTGCTGGCCAATCTGGATACGGTTGAAGTCCAGCTCTGGGTTGTACTGTCGCAATAACCAGATAGGTGTGGAATAACGTTTTCTGGCAATCTTGCCAATATTGTCGTTACGTTTAACCTTGTACTGCTCCACACCCTGGATTCGGTATTTACTGAAGAATTCTTGTTGTAGGTCTGAATGGAAGGCACGGCGCTTACGTTCAAATTCAGCGATGCTTACTTTGGCAAAATCTAGTCTCAGTCGCTTACCTACAATCACTGGATCTCGATACACCATATTATTCAGCCTTCTAATATCCCAGGCGCGAATATCTAGCCAATCAGCAAAATGCCCCAAGGTCTCCGAGGCTTGCACTTCAATTGTTTTGTTATCAGCAACGGTATAGTCAGATGGATCTGCTTCCAGAAGCTCTACAAGTTGCTCATTACTCTCTGCAACATTAAGTGCGGGATCAAGCGCTACCGCAATACTCTCTTCATCTGTAAGCGGCGTATCTAACTCCTGATTATCAGGAAGCACTGCAGCTGGAGGCAGTGGCACAGCAGCTTCCGTTACTTTACCAGACTCTATACTGGGCTCTATCACATTCGTTTGGCTGCTGAGCTGCTGATTGGCCTGTGTAATTGCCTTCACTTCATCCACAAACTGCACTTGTTCTGGAGGAGTTGAAATTGACGCCTTTATAGCAGCAACCTGGATGTTCTCCTCGCCGAAGCCAGGAAGCCTTAGCTGCTGCCCTGGATAAATACGATGTCTATTTTGAATACCGTTGACACCAAGTAGGGCTTGCTCGGTGACACCATAACGAGCAGCTATTAATGAAACCGTATCACCTCTGCGCACTGTGTATCCGCCATCCTCGGATACAGCGGCTACTTGAATTACATTACTGTTATCTTGCGGAAGCAACAGCCGTTGCCCTATTTGAATTCTATTCCGGCTCGCCAACTGATTCAGGGACACTAGCCTGCCTACTGAAGTGCTAAAACGGCGCGCTATCACAGATAAACTATCACCACGCTCAACAATGTACTCTATGTCAGGGGTTTGAATTGGAAATTTGAAATCATTCGACACCAGCGCCAACAAGTTCCCCGAAGGCGCAACTTGTTCACGGACCTTGACCACAAAACCCTTCGGTATTCTTTTGCTTCCTTCCCAGACCACTGGTCGCAAGGCACGATTATCAGCACGCAGTTGCTCCAGGCTTATGCCAATTGAGCTGGCCAATACCTCTGCATCAATAAAGGCATCAGTCTCTATTTCTCTAAAAGATGGGGCCGGGTTTAATCGTACGTCACCAAAATGATGATTAGCCCTATTCTCCACTTCAAGAACAGCTAAAAATTGCGCATAGAAATTACGAGAGGCAAAGCCGAATGCACGCCCCTTGTAGTTAGCAACAATTTTTTCGATATCGGTTGTTTCTGTCTCCCGTACCGCGCGGGCAATCCCCCCGGCACCGTGGTTGTAAGCTGTCAGTGCTAATGGCCAGGTGCCCAAGACGCTGTAGTTATATTCCAACAAACTCATTGCTGCACTCGTTGCAATATAGGGATCCATGCGCTCATCTACGATGTGGTCGATACGCATGAAGCGCTGCCCCGTCGCTCGACCAAATTGCCACATACCAGCAGCAGAAGCACTTGAGAAAGCGCCCGGATTGAAAGAAGACTCGACATGGGGAAGAACCCCCAGCTCTATGGGTAGTCCTTTTTCGCGAATTACATCATTAATATGCTGCCTGTAGGCACCAGACCGCCGCAAACCGTTTAAGAACCGATCAGACTGCCCCAACTGCCAGCGAACATTGGATGCCGCTGTCCTCAGTGTCTGATTGCTCACATTTCCTGGCCATAGCGCCAGAATAGCTCGCTGCGAAGCAGTAAGTTGATCGCGCTTGCCTGTGGCTAACACACGCAAGTCTTCCTGTATCTGCGCTCGGCGCGCTTCCATTTTACGCCTATTTAAACGCAGGGTTGCGTAAACAACATCGAGATGACGTGCATCATGCAGCAGACCACTCTGGGTATCTACTTCGGTATAGACGCGAACCCAGAAATTTATCGCTGGTTCTAATTCCGGTGGACGAGGAAATAAAGCAGGATCTTGCGCGAAAGATTGTGTCGGCATCAACAACAGCGAAACAAGCAACATCAACAAAGAATGAACTCTAAACCCGCCGGCTCTTCTATGCTCTTTTCTTCGCTTGATATTATGTCGCGGATAAATCAACCTGAACCAACCTCGATAAACAACCATTCCTAACCGGCTAGAACATAGCAATTATAAAGTACCTCGCCAAGTGCTAATTGCTTAGCTCAAGAGCAATACTCATTGGCCCCATACAGGGGTGTTGCCAGGGAAAGTTGCAGTATCGTAAGGATGAATGGGTAACAGCGGATGGGTAGCGGGTAGAGTAGTGAATAGAGCGCGCCCTAGCACCTGTTTAACGCCACTAGGGGATATTCTCTAGATCAGCCCCTTCTTTTATTGGGAGCATCAGGTCTTCCCGGGTGACATTCATATACAGGATGACATTGGAAGCAATATAGATAGATGAATAGGTTCCAATCACCACACCAACTATCAGCGCAACAGCAAAGCCCTGTGTAGACTCTCCACCAACAAATAGAATCGAGAACAGCACGAGCAATGTCGTCAATGAGGTAATCAATGTTCGAGAGAAGGTCTGGTTCAGAGAACTATTGACCATTTCTATTGGAGTACCCTTACGCATACGTCTGAAATTTTCTCGTATACGATCTGACACAACAATAGTGTCATTCAAGGAATAACCGATGATAGCCAATAAAGCGGCCAGCGTATTGAGATTGAACTCGATTCTGAAAAGTGAAAATATGCCCAGAGTAATAATTAAATCATGAGCAAGCGCCACTACCGCACCAACTGAAAATTTAAACTGAAAGCGGACAGCGATATAAAGCATGATGATAGCTAGGGCCACCAACATACCAATGCCTCCAGACTCTACCAATTCGGCACCGACTTTTGCACTGACATAATCAGAGCCAAGCAAGGTGATTTCACTGCCACTACTAGTCTGCAATAATTTTGTTATCGCTTCCCCGACTACTACTGCCTGTTCCGCCTGATCTGCTACCGCGACACTGTCATCTACTGGCAATAGAACACGAATATCCCGGTCAGAGCCAAAGGTAACAACAACTGCATCTTCGTAGCCATTCTCACGTAGCGTTTGATTAACATCTTCAACTACCACCGCTTCGGAATAATTCAATCGTACCGAAGTGCCCGAGGTAAAATCCAAACCAAACTCCAGAGAGTTCAAAGCCAGTGACACGATGGAAACAATGACTAACGCTATGGAAGCGGCGGCTGCAAGCTTACGCACTCCCATAAAATTGATTTCTTTTTCGGCTAACATATTTCTCACTATTCCCAGCTATGGAATCAGGCTTCTACTGCCTTGGTTTTCTTTCTGTAATTACCAATGGAAAGCGTCTTCAGCGACTTCCCGCCATAAATAAAATTCACGAGTGCCCTGGTGCCGATAATGGCAGTAAACATGGAAGTTATAATTCCAATCATCAGGGTGATAGCAAAACCACGTACAGGGCCCGTGCCAATTGTGTAGAGTACTGCTGCTACCAGGAACGTCGTAAGGTTAGCGTCAAGAATTGTAGTGAAGGCCCGATTATAACCTGCATCAATTGCTTGCTGTGGCGGAGCCCCATTACCCAACTCTTCACGGATTCGGCTAAATATCAGCACATTTGCATCTACTGCCATACCCACCGTTAGCACAATACCTACTATTCCCGGCAAGGTCAGTGTCGCAGGAATTATCGATGACATCACTGCAACAATCATCAGTATATTCATGATTAATGCAACATTCGCTGCCAAACCAAAAACACGGTAATAAGCGAGCATAAAAATGACCACCAAGGCGGCAGCAACTTGCACCCCTAACAGTCCTTGGTCTAAATTTTCCTGACCCATTGAAGGCCCGATAACAGATTGCTCTACAATTGTCATTGGGGCAGCTAAAGAGCCAGAACGGATCAGTGGTGCCAGGTCGCTTGCTTCACGTGGGGTTAGTCCTGTAATACTAAATTGTCTTCCCAAAGCCTGACGAATAGTGGCATGCATAATCAGCTTTTTGTCTTCGTAGAATTCAATCTCTTCGACTTCTTCACCCGCCTCATTAACGCTAACCACCGTGCGGGATTTTGTCTCAATTAAGAGAACATCCATACGTCGGCCAACATTGTCTCGGGTCGCCCGATTCATCTGGTTGCCACCCTGGGCATCCAGATTTAACACTACCTGCGGCTGACTGTTCGGGTCTAGGGCATAGACTGCATTGCTTACGCGATCACCCTGCAAAATTACATCATTATCGACATTAACCAGAATGCCTTCGTATTCATATGTTTCGTAAGAAAGACTAGAGGCACCGGGCTCTGCTTCTAAATGGAATTCCAGTGTGGCTATACGCTGTAAAATTCTAATGGCCTGGGCTGGGTCTTGCATTCCCGGAAGTTCTACTACAATTCTGTCAGCGCCTTGCTGCTGTACAGTCGGCTCTGATACACCGAGGGTATCAACACGATTTAAGAGAGTTGTGCGATTTGCCTGCAGAGTATCGTTCTGAATCTGTAACATAGTCGCTGGCAGCATGCGCATATCCAGAATGTACATGCCTGCTGCTTCTCTATTTTGGAATTGTAGCTCAGGAAAGACATCGACTAGTTCTGATTTAGCCTGGCGGCGATCATCTTCGTTAGCAAATTTTACCTCCAGGTGTGAATTAGAAAGTAGGTTCAAACCTCGGCTTCTAATCTTTTGTTCCCGAAGCATGGTGCGGACATTACTCAGGTTATCTTCCATGCGTCGGCTGAGGGCCGCATCCATGTCCACTTCCATCAGAAAATGAACACCGCCTTGAAGGTCAAGGCCCAGATTCATCTTCCCTGCCCCGATGCTTTGCATCCAGGAAGGTGTAGTCGGTGCCAAGTTAAGCGCAACAATATAGTCATCACCTAAGGCCGCTTCAATTGCAGTCTTCGCACGTAGCTGGTCGTCCAAATTATTAAGACGAATGCGAATACTCTCTGCATCTACTTCCTCACCAAAGTATGCGATCTGCGCCGCTTCCAGGGCAGTCGCTACTGTTGGCATATCACCCCCACTGAGCTCATTCGTCTCATGGGATATTTGCAGAGCCGGGTCATCTGGGAACAGGTTTGGCAAAGAGTACAATAGCCCCAGTACCATCACTGTAACAATTAGAATGTTTTTCCAGGCTGGGTATTTATTCAGCATAGTGTTTTCTACCAGCTATCTATTTAGCTTTATCCATTCTCATTATCCGTTCACAAATTCTCAGCAATACAAGAAAGTGAACTGATAAAGCTAGATCTGATTTATTGTTCCTTTGGGGAGGACGGCGGCAACAGATGATCTCTGCAACTTAAGCTCTACTTTTTCAGCGACTTCAATCGCAATATAGTCATCGTTCACTTTGGTGACTTTGCCCATTAGACCACCTGAAGTCATTACCTCATCTCCTTTGGAGACACTGCTGATCAACTCTCTGTGTTCTTTGGCCCGCTTCGATTGTGGACGCCAAAGTATTAGATAAAACAGAACAAACATGCCGCCGAATAAAATCAGGTTGTAGGTCATTGACGGTTGTTGCCCGGCTTCTTGCGCATAGGCTGTAGGAAAGATTAAGTTCATGAAAAGCTCTCTCAGAGAAGTTAGGTTTGTGCATTTAGGCAAAGAAAAGACAGAGCCATGCCCTGCTTTGATTGCGCTGCTATTGTATTACTTATTCTTGTATTACTTATTATTCTTGTATTGCTTATTAAATTCAGCCTATCCAAGGGCTAATTGCTCTATCAATATTAACCGTAGTTTGTTGGCAGCAAATAACCAGTTCTGATGTTAGTTGGGATTATTACTATAGTTTCAAGTGCTTGTTGGCACCCAACATGACTATTTATGACAAAAGCTGCTGATCGGCCTCAAATTGGCTGACAAAAGCGGCTAATCTACCTTGTTCTATAGCCCCACGCAAACCTGCCATCAGCTCTTGATAATAGTGTAGGTTATGAATGGTGTTCAGCTGAGCACCCAGCATTTCCTTACACTTATCAAGGTGGTGTAAATATGAACGACTGAAATGACTACAGGTATAGCAACTGCAGTTCTCATCGAGAGGCCTGGTGTCATCGCGGTAACGACGATTACGCAACCTCAGCAAGCCCTGAGAGGTAAACAGATGAGCATTACGCGCATTACGCGTTGGCATGACACAGTCAAACATATCGATGCCCTGCACCACCGCGTGCACAATATCCTGCGGCGTCCCTACCCCCATAAGATAACGCGGCTTATCTGCTGGCAACCGTTCGCCACAATGCTCAACAATGGCCTTCATCTCATCCTTAGGCTCACCGACAGAGAGTCCTCCAAGTGCGTAACCATCAAAGCCAATTTCCAGCAAACCTTCCAGGGATTGATCTCTTAATTGTTTAAACATCCCCCCTTGCACAATACCGAACAATGCCGCTTTATTGTCAGCATGAGCCTGCTTGCAGCGAGACGCCCAACGCAGAGACAATTGCATGGACTCATCCGCTTCGGTTTCAGTTGCCGGATAAGGCGTGCACTCATCAAACACCATAATAATATCCGACCCTAGCTGGTGCTGGATCTCGATGGCATTTTCCGGACCGAGGAAAATTTCAGCACCATCTATTGGTGACTTAAATTTTACTCCCTGTTCTGAAATCTTACGCATCTCGCCTAGGCTGAAAACCTGAAAGCCGCCAGAATCAGTCAGTATGGGACGCTGCCATGCTGTAAAGTCGTGCAGGTCACCATGCTGCATGATGACTTCAGTGCCTGGACGCAGCATAAGATGGAAAGTGTTTCCCAGAATAATATCCGCACCGGTGTCTCTGATTTGCTGCGGATTCAAACCTTTTACGCTGCCATAGGTACCTACTGGCATAAATGCTGGAGTGGCAATATCGCCACGAGGAAACTGAATGACTCCAGTGCGTGCCTTGTTGTCGGTAGCACTAACGTTGAATTGCATGTGGCAGGTAGACATATTAGTTATAGCTTTATCTCGTTAATCGACGCTGTTGGCAACGTTCTAATTAATGTTCCCGGGTCGAGCGAAAGTTAATCTCTGGCCAACGCTCTTCCATCAAACTCAAATTCACTCGCGTTGGCGCAAGATAGGTAAGATAGCCACCACCATCAATAGCTAGATTCTCATGCGCCTTCTTACGAAACTCTTCCAGCTTGGCTTTGTCTTCCGAGTCCACCCATCTCGCCACGTGAACGGTAACTGGTTCGTAACTGCAGTCCACTTTGTATTCATCCTTCAAACGAAAGGCCACCACCTCAAATTGCAGCACACCAACAGCACCAACGATTAAGTCGTTGTTCCTCAGCGGCATAAAAACCTGAGTCGAACCCTCTTCTGACAACTGCGTCAGACCCTTCTGCAACTGCTTTAGCTTGAGTGGGTCCTGCAAGCGAATACGTCTGAAAAGCTCTGGCGCGAAGTGGGGAATACCACGGAATTTTAAGCTCTCACCCGTAGTAAAAGTATCCCCTATCTGAATCGTGCCATGGTTGTGTAAACCGATAATGTCACCGGACACAGCAGATTCAGCCTGCTCTCGATCACCGGCCAGAAAAGTAACAGCATCGGCAACCTTCACATCTTTACCCATGCGCGTGTGGCGCATCTTCATGCCTTTTTTGTACTCACCGGAGCAAATTCTCATGAAGGCGATACGGTCACGATGCTTAGGATCCATATTGGCCTGAATCTTGAAGACGAAGCCACTAAAATCTTTCTCCCCCGCATCTACCACCCGACTCTCTGTTTCTCTGCTCTGTGGCGGTGGTGCCCACTCCACAAAATCCCCCAGCATTTCTTTTACGCCAAAATTCCCTAAAGCCGTACCAAAATAAACAGGGGTCAGCTCACCTTTCAAATAAGCTTCCCGATCAAATTCATGACTGGCACCGCGGACCAAATCAATTTCATCTTTAAAGTCCTGCGCATAACTACCAAGAAGCGCTTCGGCCTCAGGACTATCCAAACCTTTTATTACTACCTCATCAGGAACCTGATTACCCTGCCCTTGCTGATAGACATGAATTGTGTCCTCGTAGAGCTGGTATACACCTTTGAATTCCTTGCCCATACCCAATGGCCAGTTTATTGGCGCACATTGAATATTCAGTACCGTTTCGATCTCGTCGAGCACCTCTATGGGGTCACGGATATCACGATCCATTTTATTGACGAAGGTGAAAATCGGCGTATCTCGAAGGCGACAAACATCCATCAATTTAATGGTTCGCTCTTCCACGCCTTTTGCACCATCTACCACCATCAACGCAGAATCAACCGCTGTCAAAACTCGATAAGTATCTTCGGAAAAGTCTTCGTGCCCCGGCGTATCAAGGAGGTTTACCATGCGGTTGTTGTAGGGAAACTGCATCACCGAAGAAGTTACGGATATACCCCGTTGCTGCTCCATCGCCATCCAGTCTGAAGTCGCATGACGATCAGCCTTCTTACCTTTTACCGATCCGGCTACTTGTATCAGGTTACCGAACAACAATAGCTTCTCGGTGATAGTTGTCTTGCCTGCATCGGGGTGAGAGATGATAGCCAATACGCGGCGGCGCTCTATCTCGTCGTTGAGTGATTCTATGCTCATGCTGGTAATTGCCACTTCCTGGGAACGATGAGGAAAGATATGTCCCCGTTCATGCTGTATGAAAAATCGGCGCGATTATAGCAGCAGCGGACAATGGTAGGGAAACCATCTCCCAGAAACAGAACAGAATTAGTCACGGGAAGAAGCATCACAGGGTCACTTAAGGGGCATATTGCAAGGGCTGAGAAGTTGCCGGGGTATGACCGGCCAAAAGACACGGCTATCTGTTAACCAACAGATGATCTAAACAAGATGGGAAGCAACTACTCGTTAATGTAGCACTGTGCCATCCGGTTTCGCCTGATTTTCGGCAAACTCCGGGTGCAAGATGTCACCGCGTTTAACCAGTAACAAATCATGGCGACTTAAACGGTCATATTCATCGGTTGCACAGACATCAACATCTTCCAAAAGCACACAGACAACATCATCATCTTCAATATCTACTACGACACAAGGCTTAAAACCGACGATCGTATTCAGCGACGCTAGTGCGCCAACCTCAAAATCATGAATCGGGTAATGTCCATCCAAGTCTTTTAATAAGCCATAGGAGGTGAAGGCCACACCGAAACCGGCTGCTGCAACAATATGAATAATGTCGATGATGGCAGGATCAGTAAGATCAATTCGAACAGTATCTGAAATCTGCTGTTTGTTCGCCAACTGTTTCTGGTTGACCAACTTTAAGAACAGGCTTATGTCTTCGCGATTCCATTCCAAAGTTTCCTCTTTTTCCGAACGCGAGCTATCGGAGGACAGACTTAGAACACTGGTTTCGATAGTTAGATCTTTGATTTCCGTCTCGGGTGGGCAGGGAACCACCATAGATACAGAGCAATAACCTTCACTACTCTCAGCACTTAATCGCCACAAAAACGGAATTTCAGCTGTTAACTCAATCATTTTCTACTGCTGTGTTGCTGATGACAGTATAAACATAGCACATTCCATCGGCTGGCATAATCTCAATATGCAACAAGCGAGATAAATGTGCCGAAGAAATATTGCCCCCTGCTTTCAACAAGCACTTAGCGCGCACTGCTAATATCATCTCCAACAAGAGCTCTTAAGCCCTTGAGAAAAATGGAAAATTCAAACAATTCTCAGCAAGATTTTTTTCCACAGAATCTGTGGATAAGTCAGTGCATAATTCCTTCAGAATTACCGCAAAGCTCGAAATTACGTCTACAGGGCATAAATTGGTTAATTTTTAACCAATCGCTTAAGTTCATATTTATCAACAGCTTACATATACATGAACTATCGGTTAAAAATAAAACCTGCTTATTTTAAGCCTTTTGTTACAGAAGCTTCATTTTTGTGCATAAATTATCGCACTAAAAGCATTTTTTGAAATACAGGGCTTTGTTTATTACTGTTTTAATTGAAGTTTTTTAGCTACCAATACCATTCGTTCTTAAAGCAATTTCCTACACACGAATTCCGGCAGCAAGAAGCGGTCCCATCCAGCTTAAACAAACGGTACTTGCCATCAGCGAACAGTAGTTTTTGAAAAATTGACTCTGGGTAACCGCAACCCATGCTGACCCCACATTCATGTAGCTGAGCCCTCTAGTTGGCCACTAGCTGGTACACTGACGGCACCAAAAGGGTTGTACAAACAATCGCCAGAAGAACGTCACGGTCCAGGTGATACTGAATCAATGTAGCCTCTGGTAAGTTAATAGCAAAGACCCCGATAAAAACTATCGCTAGCATTACTATGTTCTTGCTTAGGAGAACTGCCGCCACCACAAATGCCATCGAAAAGATCAGGATGTAATTGTTATCCATGCCAAATCGAGAGAGTATCTCGTTGGCTATCGCTACTCCCAAGGTAATAAAAACCACTGCGCAATAAACAAGCGGCTTAATTAACTGTTTTTTTCGTTCCATAACAACACCTCCACGGCCAACCACCTTCGTGGCTTCAAGGCTACTATAGGACAAATAAACAGAAATTGGCGGAGCAAAGAAAGAGAGTATGAACTGGATCATACTTCGAGTGTGCGCCAAGCAACAGTTTGCCTAGCACAGCCTATATATACACCATTCCAGCCCTATTATTTAGGATGGGGCTTAGGGGGATTTGATAAGAAAAATATTAATAAAAGAGAGTCTGAAGCTCACAGAAACGCATGAGGCATAACAACGCTTACTCGGCGACAACGCGCAACAATTGCTTGTAATCGCTTAAACCCATAAATATCTTTTCGATACCATCTTGCTTCATGGTACGCATTCCATCTTTCAGAGCCTGCTGGCGAATTACCTCAAGCTCGGCCTTGTTATAAATCATCGCTTGCAATTCGTTGGTGCCAAGAAGCAGCTCATGGATACCGGTTCTGCCTTTATAACCCGTATCACCACAGTCGTCACAACCCACCGGTCCCTGTAGCTCAATATTATCCAGGTCATAATCAAGCGTCGCAAAATCATCACGCCCATAGGCTTCAATTAAATGATCGAGCTCTTTTTGATCCGGCTTATAAGGCTGCTTACATTTGCCACATAGAGTACGCATTAAACGCTGCGCCAGTACACCCAGCAAGGCGTCTGAGAAGTTAACCGGATCCAAGCCCAAATCAAGTAAACGCGTAATCGTTTCCGGGGCCGAATTTGTATGCAAGGTGGATAAAACCAAGTGACCCGTCAGCGAGGCTTCGACACCAATACTCGCAGTTTCATGGTCACGCATCTCACCAATCAGAATCACGTCAGGGTCGGCACGCAGAAAGGCACGCATTGCCGTGGCAAAGGTAAAATCAATTTTGGGCAACATTTGTACTTGTTGCAGGCCAGGCTGGGTAATCTCCACCGGGTCTTCTGCTGTCCAGATTTTGCGATCAGGCTTGTTGATATGCCCCAACACGGCGTGCAAAGTTGTGGTCTTACCAGAACCGGTTGGGCCCACTACCAGGAACAGTCCGTGAGGATGGGACGACGCATCCATAATCTTTTCAAGGTTACTGGCACTGAGGTTTAGCTTCTCCAATGGCATAGCACTACCTGCAGCCAATATACGAAGCACAGCACTCTCACCCTGTACCGTCGGCACTGTCGCAACACGAAGTTCCAGCCGCTTGCCGCGCACCTTGAGCTTACACTTACCATCCTGTGGCAAGCGCTTCTCTGCAATATTGAGCCGGGAGATAACCTTGATACGCGCGATGAGTGCCGCGCAGTGTTCCTTGGGCACCTTCAGTAATTCCCGGCAGATGCCGTCAACACGAATTCTTACCCCGCCTGGAGCCTCATCTTTACCCGGTTCGATATGAATATCTGAGGCACCGAGTCGATCTGACTCAGTAATGATTCTGTTTACCAGTTGGATAATGCCGGAAGTAGCAGCGAGACCTTCGTCTTCCTCTTCCTCATCGCTGCTCTCAATTTCGATACCACCTTGTTCTCCCAGGGCATCAAATACATCATCGAAACCGGCTTCGAAATCAGCCTCTGCATCGCCACGCAGAAACTGTTGAATATGTTCTGGCAAGCCAACCCGGAAAACATAGTTTCTCGCATTGACAACACCCTGAATTTCCATGATGCGCTGATAATCCGACGGATCATCGATCAAGATGACAGCCTCTTCCTTGTCGCCCGCCACCGGCAACCATAAGTTGCTGCGCAAATAGCTCACACCAATATTTTCAAGCAAGTCCACCGGCAACTCATGTTCAGAGCTATATTTCATGTAAGGAACACGATAGTAGTGCTCCAAAGACTTGCCGATCGTGTCTGCCTCTATATTAAAATCGTCCATCAGGCTTCGCGTTACTGAACCACCATAAAGTGACACATTGTTTTGTAACTCCGCCAATTCGGCACCAGAAATTTTGCTTTTCTGCACCAAATAATCATACGGTCCCTGTGTACTCTGCAGCGAAGACCTGAACTGCTTAGCCAACATCTGGCTAACCATCATGGCGTGCTTTAAGTCCGCTTTAGTGAACTCCCTATCACCTTCAAAATTGATCAATTGCATCACACCCAACAGAATTTCGTCCTTAATGGGCACAATGATCATCGACTTAACATTCCAACCTTTTGCTTCACTGAAACGCTTGTCGAATTGAAGTCGTGGATGTATATCGATTAGCTCCTCGCTATCCAACACATTTTTAATCACTAGTGCTCTTTGGCTAAGCGCGACATAGCCAGCCAAAGAAGTTGGGCTGAACGGCACTTTAATTTCAATGGAGTCGTCATCATCCGGATCGCCACCTTTAAAGCTGGCGAGAATTTCCTTGCCGTTGTCCACACATTGATAAATCGTAAACAACTTAACGCCAAGCAAGCTGAGAAAATCCTGCTCAACTTCCTTCATTGCAGTCTTTAATTTCTTACTGTATTTGAGGCGTTGGTATATCTTGGACAAATTGGTAACAAATTCGTCCTGAGGCTCCGCTGCTGGAGCGGGAGGGGTTTCGATCTCTACTTCTGTACTGGCTGTTTCTGTCATCGCTTATCTGTCGTTCCGATACTGCTCACGGGTTACAAGCTATTTGCCTTACTGAACACTTTAGTTCAATCCAGGCCAAGGCCTATTGATATAATACAGCAATTATAAATATTTCTTACTCAATCCCCGTTATTACGGGGATCTGGCCGATAACAAAGCATATTATGCTGCTTATTTCGGCTTTAACTAAAAGATCACTTCAAAATGCCAGCAATTCCAATCAGTTTCAATAGATTTTTGTGCTTATTATTCCTGCAAGTCCCAGTAATTCCGGCAGCCTTCGGCCAATTACCTGAATTTAATCATGCTCAAATGGAATGGCTAGGCCAGCAAATATTTAAAAATGAGTGCAATCAAAAGTATGAGTGCCTCACCAGCTGGAACCAAGGTGAAGATTTTCCGTCGCTTGGCATAGGCCATTTCATCTGGTTCAAAACAGGGCAAACGGAACCTTTTGCGGAAACTTTCCCGACGTTGCTCGAACATTACGAGCACTCTAACTACGAACTACCCAAGTGGTTAGCGGATTCAGAGAACCGTGATTCTCCCTGGCGCAACCGGAAACATTTCCTCGCAGAAATCCATAGCGAGAGAATGCAAGAGCTACGTCAATTCCTAGCTTCTACCACTGACCTACAGGTCGACTTCATTGCACAGCGTTTGAGCAACTCCACCGAAACAATATTTAGCCAATTAAGCCAAGAGCAACGACAAAGCCTTGAAAGCAGCTTCTATAAAATTGCAAACTCACACAAGCCTTATGGCATGTACGCACTCATCGATTATGTACACTTTAAAGGCACCGGCACTGTTGCCAGCGAGCGTTATCAAGAACAGGGCTGGGGGCTACTACAGGTTCTTCTTGAGTTACAAGGCAACAAGCAGCCCGAGCTAACAGATTTCGTCGCCGCCGCCACCACTGTACTCGAAAGGCGCGTTGCAAACGCCCCTAAAGAGCGACGCGAGCAACGCTGGATAGCCGGATGGAGAAATAGATTACAGAGCTATTTGCCAAATAATTAGCAGACAGCCTGGCGCTAGACTCCAAGCGCTTAAAGCTTTAATCTTGGCCTCCTACTATTTCTGGATGAGCACACACTGCTTCTTCCAGTACTTTCTAGCAACTTACCTACAACGAATGACTAGCATGTCTTTTGAACGGCAAAATATTGAGAAGATGCACGGCTATGCTCCCGGAGAGCAAACCGATGCCCGCGATACAATTAAGCTCAATACCAATGAAAATCCCTATCCACCGAGCCCTGCGGTTGCTGCTGCCCTGCAAACTATAGAGGTAGCCTCTCTGCGTCGTTACCCAGCACCGATGGCGGATTCTTTTCGGCTGGCCGCAAGCCGTTTACACAATATTTCAATGGATCAGCTTATCCCCACTAACGGCGGTGATGAGCTATTGCGACTTGTTTTAACCACTTTTGTCGAAACCGATGAAGTCATCGCGGTGTGCAAACCCAGTTATTCACTGTATCCAGTACTCGCTGATATTCAAGGCTGCAGGCTGCATGAAATTTCACTCAACGATGACTGGAGCATGCCCGAGGATTTCGCTGAGCAGTTGCAAGCATCACAAGCAAAGCTACTCATTCTGGTGAACCCTCACGCACCTACAGGCGCCCTACTGCCAACTGAATACCTTTCTCAGTTAGCCGCTAATTTTTCAGGTTTACTACTAATTGACGAAGCTTATGTAGATTTTATCGACCCCGAAGCTGAGTACGATTCTATTTCACTGATTAATAAGCACGACAATGTCTTAATACTCAGAACACTGAGCAAAGGCTACTCACTGGCGGGATTACGCTTCGGTTATGGCATTGGAGCAGCATCACTGATTGCGCCAATGATGTTTAAGACACGAGACAGCTACAATACAGATCATATTTCTCAAATGCTTGCGACAGCAGCATTGGAATCGTCTCAGTATGCTGAACAAACCTGTGCACAAGTTAGAAAAAGTCGGGAGCAATTACGGTCCCAACTGAATGATCTGGGCCTAAGCTCTCCCCTCAGTCAAAGCAATTTCCTGTTGTGTCAGGTACCGGATGCAATTGGCGCATCAAACCTGTATCAGCAACTCAAGCAGCGTAATATTTTGGTTCGCTATTTCGATCAGAACAAGCTTCGCGACAAACTGCGCATATCAATTGGCACTGATGCTGAAAATGCCGCGTTACTTACTGCGATTAAAGAAATCATCGCGTAACCATCATAAGGCGGCAGTATAGCGAAGTTGCTTTACTGCACTGCCTTGTCTGCTACCATGTTGATAATCACAACCAAGACAGAGTTAACCCCTTAATACGGCTCGCTCATCATGTCTGAAAACCAGCAAAGCTCTACCACGACACGCAACCACTATTGCCCACAGTGCAAGAAACCATTGCGGCGCATAGTGGGGAAAATGGGGCCATTCTGGGGTTGTACAGGGTTTCCAGATTGCCGGACTTCCTTGAACGATATAGACGGCAAACCATCCGAGGAAGTCGACGAGCATTATCGTTGTCCCTTATGCACGCGACGTTTGGTACGGGCAGATAAAGAGAAAGGTGAGTATTGGTTTTGCAGTGGTTATTCCAAGGGTTGTAAAGTGACACTAGCAGATCACGATGGCGTCCCTGAAGCCGCCTACCAGTGCCCGAAATGCAATCAACTTCTGGTTAAGCGCAAGGGTAAAAATGGTATCTTCTGGGGCTGTAGTAATTATCCCAGCTGTACCGCCAGCTACCAAGATGAAAATAATAGGCCTAAACTTTGATCTTCTCTTTACTTAAAGTCCGCAACAAAACAGCAGGCGCTCTTGTGGGTATAGCCTGTGGCCTTGTCTGCATTTGGGTGGTTGCTTCCTGGCAAAACCTATCTATCGAAGCACTACTTGGCATGCTGTTAAACAGCATATTACTTTTAGTTGGCATCATACTGACAGCACTGGCTTTGGTGGCTATTTTCGCAATAGTAAGGAAATTAATACAGCATTTTACCAAGGTCGAGCCATAGCTCAGCGGCGCCTTTACGGTGTAGGCAGGTCTCTCGACATAATCAATGCGTCTTCCCGGCTACCGGCATTAGGGTAATAGTTTTTACGCTCACCTATCTGTACAAAACCCATGGAGCGATACAGAGCTATTGCTCCTTCGTTCGAGCGACGCACTTCAAGGAAACAAACTTCGGCCCCTTGCTTGTAAGCACGATCCAGCAAAAGCTTGAATAGCTTGCGACCGTAGCCATGTCGTTGAAACCCCGGGGGCACACACAAGGTAAGCAAATGGCATTCACCAATAGCCACTGACATCACGCCATGTGCAACAATTTGCTGCTTGTTCGCCAACACCCAGCATTGATACCCAGCTCTTAGACAGTCCACAAAAATACGCTTAGTCCAGGGGTGATCATAGGCTGCCGCCTCATTCTGTACGACAAAATCAATGTCACTCGAACGCATAGTTCGAGCAAAAAAGCCCGCGGTAGAATTGGATGTCTTTGACATATGACTGAAAATAACTGGACTACACTCTTGAAGTTAAATCGATTCGCTTTCTAAGCGCTTGCAACTGTTGCCATACTTCCTTTTTCAACGAGGGAACCGCCAACATAGAGTGCAAACTACTAGTTACGGTTATGAAATAACCTTTATCACATTGGAAGTCGCGGACAGAGCTGTCAGGTGCCTGACTCAGCAGCACTTCCTCTACCTGCCCGGCGAATACTAATAAATTAGCAAAACCATCAACTTCCTGACGCATTTGTAGAAACCCAGAAAGCGCCTTAGCCGCTTCAATAGCGGGTGGATTTTTCATCGAATATCCAGCCGCCAAAGGCCAGGAAAAAGATTCTGCCTGTAAACGTTGATCGCCAATATCCTGACCCAGGGCCTTTAATATGGCTGTCATCAAAATCAGCGATTCTTTATTTACTTGCTCCGCAGCCTGATGGGGCACCTCATTAATTACCGCCAGCTTTTCATTGATTTTGAAATAATGCAGATCGAAGCGTAATTCACTGTCCTGTGCCACTTCTGACTCTGTTTGCATCGGAGGTGTCTTGCTCACCTGCTTTTTATCATCAACCTGAGACGGCTCCGCAACATCTTTGCGAGGAGTTTCTGTCGGAGCAACATTCACTGCTCTACGGGATAGTGGCCGTGACCTTAGCGCATTAATTGCATCCAGGTTATCAAGCTTCTTATTACCAATCTCTTGATTATCAACCGCTTCATTATCAACTCCCTCAGCAAGCTCGATCGCTGTCGGCTCAAGTTGCTTATCTGCTGACATATCATAAACAGGTGATGGCTTTGCCCCCTGCAGGACTACACGGGGAAAATAGGCTTGGATACCCATCGTACGAAGATAGGCCTGTCTTTTAAGTTCATTCATTGTGAAGTGCTGCAGCGGAGATCTCTACGAACAAATATACTCGTTTGCCAGCAACACAACAACACGAGCTCACTAAAAAAAGCGTAGGCAGATTCACAACATTCTTCTATCTAATTTAATGATTAATTCCACTGTAGATTCACTCCCAAGCTAACGATAAGACTGTATAGGAGCCCCGTGCTCTGACTGCTCAATACTTCAGCTATAGAGTGAGAATCGCCATGGAAAAGCCCCAGCGGGATAATTCAGCCGAAGACTCTAAAGAGCTCTTCGATGCAGCCGTGATTTTACCTGATGACAATATTGATCTTAACGACAACTCCGACTTTAACGACTATCCGGTAAGAGTCACAACACCGAAAACGCGTTTTACTGAATTGCGTCGACGCATTGAAGAACGTCTCGATAACAAGCGCATTGAACACGAATTTGACTATGATGAGCTGGACGCAATGCTCGACAGCATAAGCTAGCTGTACCGTAATAAAAGCTACAGACCAGCGTTGGGCCAGCGAAGCCTGACATTAACTTACTTTTGCCCTCTTACACTACAAAGGCCAAACGAAGAGCAATAAGGGCAAGGCTACAACCACAATGACAATTTCCAGGGGCAGTCCCATACGCCAATAATCACCGAACTTATAACCACCCGGCCCCATGATAAGCGCATTGTTCTGATGTCCGATTGGCGTCAGAAAAGCACAGGAAGCCCCCACTGCAACCGCCATCAGGAAAGCATCTGGATTCAGATCCAGGGAAAGAGCAATATTAAAGGCAATTGGCGCCATGAGAATTGCCGTCGCCGCATTATTAAGAACATCTGACACCGACATGGTAATAATTAATATCATGGCTATCAGAAAGACCGGCGACATATCTCCCGCAACAGAGAGAATTCCACTTACCAGCAAAGTAGTCGTGCCCGTTGTCTCAAGCGCCACGCCTAAGGGAATCATAGCCCCTAACAACACAACAACAGCCCAGTCGACGCCATCGTAAAATTCCCTAACTGGAACAACATTGAGCAGCACCATGGCCACGGTTGCCATACCAAGCGCAAGCTGAATACTGGCAAAGCCCAGAGCAGCACTAGTAATGGCCAGAATAAATACCAGCAACGCAGGAATTGCCTTTTTGTCTTTGCCCAAACCTAATACGCGACTCGCAAGAGGGTAACAATTCAACTTAATAATCGCGTCCTGGATATCATCTTCAGAACCATGCAGCAGCAATACATCACCAACCGCAAATTCAAAATCCCTAAGTCTGTCCCGGTGCGGAGTTCCAGATCGAGAAGCAGCAAGCAAATTCACAGAATACTTTCTATTAAATCTAATTTGGCTCGGTGTTCTCCCCACTATTGGTGAGCCCGGAGTTATTACGAGCTCTGCTGCCTGCGAATCTTCATCATGAAGAATGGCCTGCTGCGCGTTCTCGGCGGAAACCATTAACAGCTTATGGGCATTAGCAAACTCTTCAACATCATCATGGGAGCCCTGCACCATAAGAAGATCGTTAGCTGAAATCATTTGCCGCCTGTACACAAGAGGCAACTTCTCACGGCGATGAACCATTGATAGCAACACTAATTTTTGTTCGGCCAAACTATCCTTTAGCTCTCCTGCCCGCTTATCCACAAAGCTTGAATCTTCAGCCACTTTAAGCTCAAACAGGTATTTCTCAACATCAAATAACTCAAGGCCGGCTGTTTGCTTTCTTACTTTCACCAACTTCCAACCAATAAACAGCATGAAGAAAATTCCGCAAACTGCTATGCCCCCACCCACCGGAGCAAAGTCAAACATGCTAAAAGCTTCACCGGTCATCTGCTGCCGATAGTTTGCTATTAAAATATTCGGAGGTGTGCCAATCAGTGTCACCAAACCACCTAGAATCGACCCAAAAGACAAGGGCATCAGCACAGTCGCCGGAGGCCTTCCGGCCTTGGTCGTTGATTGAATAGCAATTGGCATCAACAGCGCGAGAGCACCAACATTGTTCATGAACATGGACAGAAATGCCGCCAAGAACATGAGCACGGCAATGTGGAGATAGGGGATTCCGGAGATAGGTTCAATTGCATCTGCTATAAACTCAACAGCGCCGGATTTTGTTAAGCAGAAACTAACGATCAGCACCATCACTACCGTGATTGTAGCTGGGTTCCCAAAGCCGGAGAAAAGTTCAGTTTCTGGAACCAAGCCGAATATGCTGGCCACAAACAGAGCGCCGAGAGCAACGATATCGTAACGCCAACGCCCCCAGACCAATAGCACCAATAAGGCGCCTAATATGAGCAGCAAAAGACTTTGATCTGTACTCATTCAGCTTCAGCCCGATTACACTATGTTAAATTCACTACATTAAATTCCAAACTTCCCAGGCCTTCTATCGAAGCACTCAAATGATCGCCTGCCACAACCGCCCCAACACCTGACGGTGTTCCCGTATAAATAAGGTCACCGGGTTTAAGCTCAAACAACTTTGATAATTCACAGATTATTTCAGGCACCGACCAGATCATTTCATTAATATTGCCCTTTTGCCTGATTTCATCATTCACTCGAAGAGATATTTCCGCATCATCTAAAGCATTCCAGGCAGTGGCAGGCACAATCGGTGATACCGGCGCAGATTGATCAAAACCCTTTGCTGTATCCCATGGCATACCTTTAGCCTTAGCCTGGGCTTGTAGATCCCGGCGCGTAAAATCAACACCAACAGCATAACCGTATACACAAGCCATAGCAGATTCCACCACAATATTTTTGCCTCCACTTTTCAAGGCAATCACTAACTCCACTTCATGGTGTAAATCTTTTGTTGCTTGCGGATAGTTCACATCCCTATTACCGACAACACAGGAAGTGACAGGCTTACTAAAAAAGACAGGAGGCTCCTTCTTAGGGTCACCTCCCATTTCTTTCACATGCTCACCGTAATTCCGGCCAACACAATAAATTCGGTGTAGTGGAAACTGCGGGCCCTGATCATTAGCCTTGCTCTCTAACGAAACTGGCACGGTTATTATTGGCTGGGGTTCTATTACATATTCCATGTCTAGTCGTTCTCGATATTAAATGACTCGATAATCACTGACAAACAAGCTACTACATCGAAACTTTCCCAACAAGCGCCATATACTGCGTTATATGCAAATTACAAATCAGCTGACAATACAAAAACGTCATGAGGCAGCCCATTGGATAGAGAATTTCGTCATGCACCTCATCACATTTCTGCATTACTTCATCACTCAATCGGAAAATTAAAATAAGACTGCGGGAAAGGTTCGTCAATCAAAGTAAAATGCCACCACTCTTCTTTTAAACCTGTAAATCCGTGTTTGCTCATTACTGCTGCCAGTAAATTACGGTTGGCTCTGCTTTGTGCCAACACTTGCATGCTATTGCGCCAGGATTTAGGGTCGAAGAAGTCCCAGCCAGAACCCATATCCAATTCCTCGCCGCTGCCTAAATCGACAATCGTTAAATCAACAGTGCTGCCGCGAGAGTGCCCAGAACGTTCAGCGATGTAACCATCCCTAAATAAATTTTTCTTAGCAACTTGCGGATAGTAAATAGACTTCATTTTGGTGTCATGCAGCGCTTTCGCCCAGCGCACAAAATGATCCACTGCCTGTTGCGGCCGGTAGGCATCGAAAACTTTTAGACCTAAACCGAATTCAGCCAGCTCGGCTTGTACTGCCGACAAAGCACTCGCCGTAACCTCTGTAACATAAACCTTCGCGGCGTGATAGCCATCCACAGGGGCACCAACAAAATTATCCTCACCAAAGTACCTGACTTCCAAGTGAACACCGGGCAAGAACTCCTGCAAGCTCACAAAACCATCGGGAGCAGTAACAGACGCTGCTTGCGCCATGAGCCCCTCAGTGACCAACAGCATCCACAGCAAGAAACCAGATGCTTTTCCTATCTTGCTGAATCTATAAGACTTTCTTTCTGTCATCTGCAGCATTCCTCCAAGCATTGCGCACCAACAGCCAACAACAGTGTAATCTATTCATGCAGGGAAAACCCACAGTAACCAATAAAGTCCATGAGCTCCAGGAACTGAGGCTTGCCTATTGGCAACATAGTGAAATCGCTTTAAATTTTCCGATGATAGGATGCAGCTTTACCGCAAAAATGATACGATGTATCATAATTATCACCCCTTATACAAACCTTTATGGCCAGAGCCAAGCGATGATAAAACCTTTCTCTCTAATCGCAATTTTGCTATTTAGCCCAATTGTTATAGCTGCTCTCCAGCCGCAGAACAGCCATAGCAACAAACACCCAGCACCAGCCCATGTACACGGCTCTGCACAATTGACTCTTGTTCTAGAAGGCAATGCACTTGAAATCAGCTTTGAATCACCGGCAGCCAATATTGTCGGCTTTGAACATAAAGCCAATTCTGAAAAGCACATGAAAGCTGTCGATAAAGCCAGGAGAAGCCTGCAAGCCCCAAACTTATTTTTATTCTCCGGCAGCGATTGCAGCTTAAAGCAAGCCGAGGTCGACATGTCCTCTATCATTGAGCATGACAGCCAACATAGTGATAATAAAGACTATGAAGGCCATAGCGAAATCAGTGCAAACTATAGCTACAAGTGCTCAAAGGGAGAAAAACTCAAGACAGTATCTGTCAACCTGATCTCTCTGTTTCCAGCTATCGAAACTCTTGAAGTCATGTGGCTAACCAGCCGCCAGCAGAGCGCAACAAAACTAACATCACAATCCAATCTTATCCGTATCAGGTGACTTATGACCAAAGTACAAACCATCATTGACCATGCGGAACAAAGCTGCAAAGCCCATGGCAGTAAACTTACCAATAAGCGTAAACAGGTACTGTCAGGCTTATTAGAAACCAATCGCGCCATGTCTGCTTATCAGCTAGTTGATTATTGCAAAGAGACCTTTGGTACGTCCCCTCCTCCTATGTCGGTTTATCGTATTCTCGACTTTTTAAAGGAAGAACATTTAGTTCACAAATTAGACTTGGCCAATAAATATATTGCCTGCGCCCATATCACCTGTGACCATGACCATGGCGTACCACAATTCTTGATCTGCGGTGACTGCCAGCGGGTAGAGGAAATCGCCATTGGAAAATCAACTATTACCACCCTGAAACGCAAAGTAGAAGAGGCCGGCTTTCATCTAGCCAGCCGGCAACTAGAAATTAATTGCCTGTGTAATCAATGCAAAGATAAGGCTGCCTAAGCACAGCACCAAACTGAGTTATCATGAAACAATTACAAGCTATTGCTGATAAGGCTGCTATCAGCCTATCCTTTATTTGCACTTTGCACTGCCTGGCAACACCCTTTGCAGTGGCATTATTACCCACCCTGGCAGCCGTCAACCTGGAAGACGAAGCCTTTCATCTGTGGATGGCCATGGCTGTTATCCCAACCAGTCTGTTCGCCCTCACCATGGGCTGCAAAAAACATAGAGACTACAGAGTAGTGTTACTAGGCATAAGCGGTTTAAGCCTGTTAATTTTCGCTACTTTTTTTGCTCACGATTTATTTGGCGAAAGTATTGAAATAAATATAACCATATTAGGCGCCATCATTATCGCCGCCGGCCATCTGTTAAATAGCCGACTATGCCAACAGAACTGTTGCGAATGTCATCTGAGCGATAGCCGCGAAAACTACGATGAAAAATAGTTATTTTCAATCTATAGAGCAGTTAAAAAACGGCCAGACTCTGGCGCTTAAAGATATTGTTGATGAGCTAATATTTAACCATCAGGCGCTGATACCAGTTATTACTCAGGATATTGATAGCAAAGTCGTACTGATGATGGCCTGGATGAATAAAGACTGTTTAGAACAAACGCTAACCACTGGATTAATGACTTACTGGTCAAGAAGCCGTGAGCAGATTTGGGTAAAAGGGGAAACTAGCGGCAGCTACCAGGCGCTGGAGTCAATGCGCTTTGATTGTGATGGCGATGCGGTTTTATGCCTGGTTAAACAAACCGGCGCCGCCTGCCACACCGGTCGCCAGCATTGCTTTTATCTGCAAGCCAATCCAGCCGATCAATCTGTCTCCATGCTAAGCTCTCCCCCATGACAAAAAACAACGAGAAACTAACCGCCATCCCAACTAATATTATTACCGGTTTTCTGGGCGCAGGAAAAACCTCTGCTATTTTGCATTTACTAAAATCCAAACCGAGCAATGAGCGCTGGGCAGTACTGGTAAATGAATTTGGTGAAATCGGTGTCGATGGCAGTTTATTTCAAGGTCAGCATAGTGAAGACCAGCAGGTCTATATTCGCGAAGTCCCCGGTGGTTGTATGTGCTGTGCCTCAGGCCTGCCTATGCAAATTGCTCTTAATCAATTACTAGCTCGCGCCAGGCCCCATCGTTTACTGATTGAACCTACCGGCCTGGGTCATCCGATAGAAGTGATAGAAGTATTAAGCGCTGACCATTACCGGCAAGTGCTTACCCTTGAAAAAACAGTAACACTAGTTGATGCCAGAAAGCTGGATGATACACGCTATACAAACCATCAAGCCTTTAACCAGCAAATGTCTATCGCGGACATTATTGTTGGCAATAAACAAGATCTTTATCAAGCCAAACATAAGGCACAACTTGAAGACTATGCCAAAGACAAAGCTTCACCCGATGTGAAAATTGTTCTGACCGAACAGGGCAAAATACCCATAGGCTTATTGAATGGCGCAACGAACATATCAGTCCGCGCCCATCACCATCCTCAAGAAAACATTAACGACAATAACTTGAACGACGAACCTATACCCGAGTGCGGCTATATCAAGGCGGTCAATCAAGGAGAAGGCTTCCACAGCATTGGCTGGCGCTTTGAACCAAGCAAGCTCTTTGATCACCGCAAATTATTTGCTTTTTTAAGTGGTATTGTTGCGGAAAGAATGAAAGCAGTATTTATTACCAAAGAGGGTGTCTACGGCTACAACCTGACCAGTGATGCCTTAACCGAAATTGAACTGGACGATTGCATGGAAAGCCGTATTGAAATTATTGCCAGCAACGTTTCCGAGAAGTGGGAAGAACAGTTATTAGCCTGCATTCAAGAAACCGACTAAACCTCTATTCTAAGGTGTAGTCTTCTATCAAATGTACTTCCAACCCATAAGCTGCTGTAGCCACAGCATTTTCTACCAGAGTAGTTTTTAATACACCGGATAACCAAAACGGATTGTACAAAGTCTCAAACTTAAAACCCTTGGGGTATTTTACATGGATAATCTGGTTGGGTGGTGGCGGCGGCACATGAATGCAAGCACCAAAGAACGGCACAATAAAAAACTCCGTGATCACCTGATTGTCACTAAACTCTAGCGGAACAATAAACCCGGGAATGCGAATCGCCTTACCATCCATTTCCGGCTTGATATTGGTAGATTCCAGGGCCTGATAGTAGCGATCATCATCTGCCGCGGCAATAGAGTTACTAGCCAGGCTACCAATCTGATCTTCAGCAGATCCATCTTCAATATCCGCTAGGTACCCCGGCGGGTTTAACAGAGCATCGAGATCTTCCTGGGGTATCAGGTCTGACCACTCTATGGCACTGAACTCAGTGATTTTTGCAGCATAACTGGCAGTTTGTTCCATTGTCATAGTCAACACAGACAATGCAATAAACAAAACTATAGCTTTACAGAAGGATAACGCTTTCAATCTTTACACCACTCAATTAACTTCGCATCGTATGATGATACTGTGTATCATTTGTTATAACAAACCATGAGCGACCACAAGCATTTATGAGCATTCAATTAAAGGATGTCCGCTATAGCTATCCCGACATGCCGGAAAAGTTGGTATTAAATATCAACAACTGGTCAGTCGCTGCTGGCGAGCAAGTATTTGTCCATGGCCCTTCCGGCGGCGGGAAATCAACTCTGCTAAACCTATTAAGCGGTATGTTACAGGCTAGTACCGGCGAAGTCTCTGTGATCGGCAAACGCCTGGACAAAGCAAGCAGCCAGCAACGTGACCGTTTTCGAGCTGGTCACATTGGCTATATTTTCCAGCAGTTTAATCTTATCCCCTATCTGGACGCTATTGATAATATTCAACTGGCCCACCAATTTGCGAAAACCCGTACCTCCTCTTCATTGAAAGATGATATCAAGTCTTTACTAACCACTTTTCACATCGCCCCAGGCGATTGGCAAAAGCCGGTAGCAAAACTTAGCATCGGCCAACAACAACGCATCGCCATCGTCAGAGCGATGATTAATAAACCAGAACTGCTGATTGCTGACGAGCCCACCTCCTCCCTAGACCAGCATAATCGTGACATTTTTATGACCGAGCTAACGGCAATGGTTTCGGAACATAACACTACCTTGCTCTTTGTTAGTCATGACATGTCGTTGGCCAAATACTTTAACCGGATTGATGCTCTGGCAGATATTAATACAGCAGGAACTGAGAACTGATGTTTTTTCGCTTAGCTACCAAAAGCTTATTCAATCGCAAAGGCTCGGTTGTACTTACCATTCTGGCGATGAGCGTGAGTATTTTTGTACTGCTCGGTGTCGAGCATATCCGCAGCCAAACTAAAGAAAGTTTTAACAGCACCGTGTCCGGTGTCGATCTGATTGTTGGGGCCAGGACGGGTAGTTTAAATTTATTACTCTATTCCGTTTTTCGTATTGGCTCACCGACCAATAATATTGATTGGGAAACTTATCAAACTATCTCTACAAACCCTAAAGTGGCTTGGGCAATTCCTATCTCACTAGGTGACTCCCATAAGGGTTATCGCGTGATGGGTACCTCCACCGATTATTTTAAGCATTTTAGCTACGGCAACAAACGTCAATTAAATTTTGCTGCAGGCCAGGCCTTTAATGATTTATTCGATGTAGTACTCGGCGCAGAAGTTGCCAAAACATTAGGCTACTCACTGG
>Ga0315320_10000755_pt1 | contig 26630 bp, 21 predicted proteins | sample M140m21515metaG_FD_203458 | JGI IMG/M metagenome (GOLD analysis project Ga0315320, IMG submission 203458) | Ammonia-oxidizing marine archaeal communities from Monterey Bay, California, United States - M1 40m 21515 | ecosystem: Environmental > Aquatic > Marine > Coastal | place: USA: California... | reverse complement strand
ATAAATGTTGGAAAAATATCTATCCTAATATTAATTATTACTTGTTTTGTAAGTGCAATTAGTTATGAAAACTATAGCATTAGTAATTATTCAATGTTTGAAAGATCTGAACTGAGTGATTATTTTAACCAAGATGAATATAATAATAGAGTTACTCCAGATGTTTTTTTTAATATCAATCTACAAGATCTAATATTGAATCCCGATAAAAACTATCACGCAGACTCACTAGTTGGTATAACTCTAATAGATACTTTTGGAGATTATTTCAATGAATACTGGAATAAAGATTACACATTCCTAAAAACCTATAGAAAACAATTTATCCAGAGTGGAAATTCATTTAATTTAGATATTGAAAAGAATGTATTAACAGTTCCCTTTTCAATTTTTAATCTAGAAAAAATTAGGAAGCTTTTTGGATTATCTTTATCAGTCTTATTTTTTATTCAGATATTTAAAATATTTGCAAATAAACATATCGATAAAATTTATATTATTTCACCATTGATTGGGATATTGATTTTAATGCTAAGTGCTTTGGGCTTTCCTGAGAATAATTTCAACCCTGAAACTGGAGATACTTTTAAGGCATACTATTATTCATTTTTATCAATTTTGGCACTCTCCCTTGTGTTACAAAATTATGTAAAAAATAAAAGTTTGTCTTTTTTCAAAATTACAATTTACATATCTGTCATTCTTTTTCTAATTGGCTTCCCAATGGAAAATAATACATACTTAGATAACCAACTTTATGTTCAGAATTCATACACATTAACCTGCTCTATGGACAAACATCTAATTGATTTCTTGGTTATAGAGGAATTTGAATATCCATGTTTTGAAATTGCAAATGTTAGTAATTCTTCAATTACAATAAGTAATCTTCCATGGGTTAACATATCAGTTTTCTTACTCATGCTTGGTTTTGTTTTACACTCTTTTTTTTATAGGAAATTTGTTAGAGATTTTTTAAGGAGTTTAAATACTTTTCAATAAAATATATTCTCCATATCCTTTGCGCATTCATGTTACTTTTATTGATCGATAATGTTTTCATTATTTCAGGGTTTAAATTTCCAACTATAATACTTTCTTTATTGAAGAAATCTGAAAGGTAGTGTGAGTTCCCATAAATCCATTTTTTTAGGTCAAAAACAAAACCCATTTTTTTTCTATTAATAAATGTATCTGTAAAGTCCTCCGATAATATTTTTTTTAATGGTTTTTTTTGATCCTCATAGTTTGTGACTTCAAAGTTGCTAGCTAACATGTATTCAATCAATCTGTGGTCTACAAATGGTGATCGTATTTCAACTGAGTTTGCCATAGATGCTCTATCAACTTTTAACATCATCATTTCCGGCAAATAATATCTGTAATCAAAATTGATCATCGACATGTATTCAGATTCTTCAAAATTGATGAATTTTTCGTCTAGATTAGAACTTTTCAAATTTAACAACTTAAGGAACTTAGGATCTTTAAAGAATGATAAGTAAGCATTATCAAGGTTTTGCTGGTTTATTGATAATTTATTTCCAGAACCTAAAAAAGCTGGGTAAAAGTTTAAATAACTATGTTTGTTTTTGGACCTATTAAGTGTTTTTAAGATTCTAGTATATCCACCTAATAGCTCATCTCCGCCATCTCCTGATATGGCAACTTTATAGTGTTTAGAAATTTCTTTATATATTATGTACGATGGAACTGTCGATGGATCAGAGTATGGTTCATCAAAAGCTTCTATGGATTCATCAATTAAATCTAAGTGAATATTGTTAACATCTATATCAACCTTTTGATATGAAACATCATACTTTTCGATTACATCATTTATCCATTTTGTTTCATCAAATTGTGTGCCCTTATTAGTAATAGAAAAAGTGTTAAGTGAATTACTAGATGTATTTTCTTTAGCTATTTTTAATATTGTAGTTGAGTCTATTCCTCCAGATAAAAGGTTGGCTACTTTTACATCTGCGTCTTGTCTGATTTTTATACTATCAATCAATAATTCTTTAAATTCTTCCTGAATAAATGGTTTTTTATTTGTTAATGTTGCATTGTCAATTGACCAAAACTTATATTTTTTGTATCTAAAATTTTCTTCTATGGAAAATGTAACTACTTCACCAGGTTGTAATTTATAAACCTCTTTAAATAAAGTATTTGGTGCCGATATAACGCCTGTGTCAAAATATTCCATAAGTGAATCATCTCTTATGTCAAAATCTTTCTTGAGTTTCAATATTGTCTTAAGGTTGGTTGAGATAAGTAAATCTTGACTATTTTTGTAATAGAATAATGGTTTCTGACCAACTCTATCTCTAATAAGAGTTAAAGTATTTTCATTCCTGTTTAGATACATAATAGAGAATTGGCCAATTGCCATTTTAAGAAATTTAGTACCTAAGAGCTTTAAGCCATGTAAAAGAACCTCTGTGTCAGAATGATTTGAGGTAAATTTTACATTTCTGCTTTCTAAATACTTTCTTAATTCTCTATGATTATAAATTTCACCATTGAACATAATAATATTACCGTAACTATCTTGCATTGGCTGCGCAGCTTTGTTGGTAAGATCAAGAATAGAAAGCCTATTAAAAACCAGAGAATAATTGATTTTATTTTGATTCCCCTCAAGTGTTTGAAGATCATCAGGTCCCCTACAAACATTAAATCTATTTGCTTGATATACGTCTTCACTGTAAAAATTATTTATTGAGAATTTACCTACATACCCGCACATATTTATAATCTAATATTACTTTATTTTTTTAGTCATAATATATTTTGGTATCTGTAAACTTATTTAGATATGAAAGTTCTAGTAACGGGAAGTAAGGGTCTTGTTGGAAGCTCTGTTGTAAAAGTTTTACAGAGATCTGAAAAAGTATCAGAGGTATTCACAAGTTCTAGAAATGACACAAATCTATTCAACTTTGAAGAAACAAAAAAATTGATTGAAGATGTCCAACCGGATACCCTAGTTAACTGTGCAGCCAGAGTTGGAGGAATATTCGCAAATAATACACACAGGTCTGACTTTATCTTAGAGAATCTTAAAATAAATATGAACTTATTAGAAGCATGCATACCAAATAACAAAATTAGAATAATTAATCTTGGAAGTAGTTGTATATATCCCTTAAATGCGGAAAATCCAATATCAGAAGAATATTTTATGACTGGTAAGTTAGAACCAACAAATTCACCTTATGCCATTGCTAAAATAACTGGAATTGAAATTGGTAGATCTATAAAGAAACAATTCGGTCACAATATTCTAAATCTCATGCCAACAAATTTATATGGCCCAAATGATTATTTTTCTCCATTGGATAGTCATGTAATTCCAGGGTTGATATCTCGCATGCATCTAAGTAAGTTAGACGGGGAAGATCAATTCATCGTATGGGGAACAGGTAAGCCCCTGAGGGAGTTTATGTTTGTAGATGATTTATCATCTTCAATAGAATTTATGATAGATAAGGAATGGAAACATGATCTTCTTAATGTAGGGACAAATTCTGAAGTATCGATTTTAGAATTAGGAAATTTAATAAAAAAAATAATTGGCTATCAGGGAAATATCATTTTCGACAACACGAAGCCTGATGGAAATCCGAGAAAGCTTCTAAACTCAGATTTAATTACCTCAATGGGTTGGAATCCATCAGTTAGTTTAGAAAAAGGTTTAGAAATAACTTATAAGTGGTATTTAGAAAATTTTAAAAATACTAGGAAGTAGGGTGTTCCCAAGTGGGTTTTAGCATTCCATTATCAAAAAGAACTTTTTCTTTTTGAGCAAGTTCTAAATCGCTTTCAACCATTAATTTAACTAACTCTTTAAAACTTGTTTTAATTTCCCAGTTCAAATTATTCGTTGCTTTTGATGAATCACCTAGAAGGTGGTTTACCTCATTTGGCCTAAGGTATCTATCCGAAGTAGTTACATATTTTTCCCAATTGAGATCAAAGTGTGCAAATGCAAGCTCAAGAAAGTTTTTTACAGTGTGTGTCTCTCCAGTTGCTAAGACCCAATCATCAGGTTTATCATAGTTCATCATTAAATACATACCCTCAACAAAGTCTTTTGCATAACCCCAATCACGAGATGCTTCTAAGTTGCCAAGTGTTAACTTCTCTTGAAGACCCACTTGGATTCTGCCGACTGCACGGGTGATTTTACGAGTCACAAAAGTTTCTCCTCTTCGCGGTGATTCATGGTTGAATAATATTCCGTTAACACAATGTAATCCATAAGACTCTCTATAAATTTTTGTTAAATTATGAGCGTATACTTTACCCGCAGCATAAGGACTTTTCGGGTCAAGAAGTGATTCTTCATTAAGAACTTCTCCACTAGCACCACCAAACATTTCAGAAGAAGAAGCTTGGTAAAATTTTATATCCTTGTCTAAATTCTTAACTGACTCAAGAAGTGAGACTACTCCAGTAACAGAAGTTTGAGATGTGTATAGCGGGTTAAGAAATGAAACATGTACATGTGATTGTGCTCCTAAATTATAAATCTCATCTGGTTCAATTTTTTTTAATAAGTTATCTAATGATGTTGGATCAGTTAGGTCTGAATAGTGTAAATTTAATAACCCTTCTTTTGAATACTCTGAAATTAAATGATCAATTCGAGAAGTGTTAATAGAGCTTGATCTTCGTACTGTTCCATGAACTTCGTAACCTTTTTCTAATAACATTTCAGATAAATATGAGCCGTCTTGTCCTGTAATTCCAGTAATAAATGCTTTTTTCATACTATTCGATGATATCAGATTTATTTTTATTGTTGAAGCTTAATAAACTTCCAGCAATGAGATACATCGAAATAGGAAATCTGACAGATTCCATGGCACTATCAAACATTGATACAACGAGAAGAGGTAAAATGAAATTTGACAGGTTTTTTTCTCGATTGAACGATAATAATAGTATAAAAATATACACAATTATTGCTAGCTGTAATATTCCACCTCTAGCAAGTATATTTATAAAAAAATTATGAACATTTTCATTGCTATTATCTACTCCAGACCTTGTAATGGTATCCATAGCTGGGATAATTTCAGTATATCCATATCCAGTAAAAATTATATTCTTATCAATTAAGTCATAAATAATATCCTGCCAAATTTGAAACCGCCAATTTAATGTATTGTCAGATGAAAATATTCTCCCATCTCTAAATTCAATAATACGTTTTTCACCAGTTGTACCATTTCCTGCAATTTTATTATCAAAATTATCAATTAGTGTTTCAGATATTATTTGAGTCTCAAGGGAGTTGTTTTCTGTTTTTGATTCTTTTTTTAATACTTGATCAGTAGTAACCGGGGTTTTTGAGTTTGGTAAAGTAGTATCCACGACTTCTGAAGATACTGGAGTGTTTTCAACAAACAACCCATTAAGAAGTGAATCTCCAGAAATTTCAAAAGAAGAAACTACAAAAAATATTGGTGAAATCATTATAAGAAAGATGGTCTTTAGTACATTAACTCGGATTAAACTCAAATGCTGATACATCTCAAGCACAAAAAATATTAAACATGCAACAAAAGAACCTTTGCTCTTAAATAAAAACATTGGGAACATAACTGCACTCGAGATGAAAAAATAACTAAGAGATACAAAACTGTTTGGAAAATTAATCCTTAAAAGAATATTTACAAAGACATACACAAGAAGTAAATCTGATGCTTTTACAAAATCAAACTTGTCAGAATAATTTACGAAGAAGCCTATTAAGCTTTCTGGGAAATATACTGTGCTAAGAATATAGACCACTGGCAAAGATGTAGAAATAAATAGCGCTATTTCCTTATTATTCAAAAAATCATCACCAATGTAAAGTCCTATAAAAATTGAAGGTATCAACCAAATGTAGGAGCTGACTTTAAAAGTGTATAGATCAAATATATTTGATTTAGTAAGAATAGATGTTGTCAGAAATGCAAGGAATAGTACATTAAAAACTGATTTAATCTGAAAAAATCTTGGGTTGAGGTTTAGTCTTTCTTCAGTTGTAAAAAAAAGTAATAAGGAAACTATAATTAATCCTCCTACAATTATCTCTCCTATACGAAAACCAAACAAATACATTCCAGTGAATGATCTCCCAAAAAGAAACACCAAGTATAGAAATACGGACACCCCATAAATAAAAAGTTTTTTAATGTTTTTATTTTTCATTTATAATTACTCTTTTAATCTTAAGTTTTACATTCATATAAAACCTGAAAATATACAGATAGATTTTACTTGTGTTGACATTAGGTTTATTTTCAATAATGTTTGTGAACAAGTCTAGATATTGATCCGACATTTTTTTAGAGGTAAACGAATAGTCTTCCATCTTTTTATATAATCTTTCATAATTTAAAACTACTTTTTCTAATGATTCTTGAAAATTTTTAACTGTGTATTCTATTCCAAAATCAGCAGTGTATTCCGGAATACCCCCACTATTGATATACATTATTGGTAATCCGCACAGACCTCCTTCTATATGATGGTTTCCAGATGGTTCATGAAGAGATCCTGTGATATACAAATCATGTTTTTGAAGCTCTTTACTTAATTCCTCTCCAGCAAGAGGTTGGATGTGACTTGAATGTTTAAATTTAAGATTTTTTGCAATATTTCCTATATATGTAAAGCTGTATTTCTCACGAAAAAGACAATCTTCTTGTAAATCATCTAATAACTTATACACTTCAAAACCCTTGTTCCAGTTTGCTCCCCAGTGATGAGTAACTATCTTTAATGGATTATTTTTATTCCATTTTATTTTATATTTCCTATTAAATATTTCAGGATCAGACCCTGAGAGGATTACTGTATTATTCTTTAAGTCCATTCCTTGTGACTCATATAGGTTTTTCAACCAACTACTAACGAAGACCTTTTTATCAGCAATTTTGCTAGAGTTAATAATCAGTTTGTTTAAACCTGTAGTGTTCTTCCTCTCGTCGCACTCATTAATTCTATGAACGACTTTTACATTTTTATTAATAAACTTTTTATAAAGCATTATGTCGAAATGATTAAAAGATGCTGACTCAGATAGAAATCTAGGGTCGGTCATTAGGATAACCTCAATATCATTATCTTGAAGATTGAAAATAACTTCATGCCCATTTTTTATTAAATTATTTTGCAAATTTTTAAAAAATAGATTTCCCCCACCCCATGGACCATCTTTAATGTTTGCACCAATGCTAATTTTCACTTTATAACCCAATCATTTAAAAAGTTTAAGGTATTTTTCTTTAATTATCTCTGTTGAAAGATTTTTCATAATAAAATTGTAATTCTGTTCCCCGATTTGTTGACTTCTGTCAACATCTGTCACTAGAAGTCTTAATTTTTCAACTAATTGATCATAATTGAATTGGTCAAATGAATATGGGTCATCATCCGGAAAAAATTCACTAAGTCCCCCTGTTTTAGGATAAATAGATGGCTTTTTCAACAATGATGCCTCGTGTAGAAGTGTTGGTTGGCCCTCGAGTAACTTTGTTGCTGTGATTACTGCTATGCTTTCACTTATTATTTTTTTAACTTCTTGGTTGCTGACTTGCCCTAAGAATTCAATATTTTTATTTTTATTTTTTTGAATTAGTTGTTTCAATATTGGTCCGTCACCAATAATCTTTAGTTTCACTTCTTTAGCATCTACTTCATTAAAAGAATGTATTAATTCATTCAATCCTTTTTCATTTGATATCCTTCCCGCATAAACAAGACTCTTATCTATCTTCCCAATTTTTAAAATAGGCTTATTTGCAATAATATTTGGTAAAATTTCTAATCTAGAGATATCTAGACCAAGATTTAAAAGGTGCTCACTATGAAATTTTGTTAAAACTGCAATTTTGAAATTAGAATTTAGTAAGATTTTGATATATTTCCTACCGTATAGGAATACAAAAAAAGATTTAGCATAAGAATCTTCAAAATACTTATTAAAGTACTTAAGTTTTTTATACCTGTAGCCACAAGCCGGACAGATCTTTTTGTTATTCAGGTGATTTTTGGACTTAAAGTATTTGGTGCAGTCATATCTGAAATTATGAAGCTTCAAAACTACATTACCCTGCTTTTTCTCTAAAAATCTAAAAATTTCCAGAGAAGCGTTAAACCATGTGTTATGAATATAGACATAATCTGGATTGAATTCGGTGTAAACTCTTTCTAATTCTGTTATGCTATCTTTATTTTTTAATGTAAATATTAACCTTAGAAATTTAGACTTTGAGACTATTTTGTTGTCAAATAATAGGGCTTTTACTTGAAAATGCTTTTTTAAAAATTCTATTTCATTATCAACAGCAATATCTTCACCACCAGTGAGTTGATATCTATTATGTACTACTAATATTTTTTTCATTAAATTAAAATTTAAAACTTTTCTGTGTAATTAGTATGATACTAATGCAAATTGTATATTTTCTAACATATGAGTACTCATTTAAACTCTGGAAAGAAACTGGAAATATTTCAAGAGAAAGCCAATACTTTAAGTTTATTTCAAGTAAACACCCTGATTATTTTTTTTATTTCATAAGTTACGGGAATGAAAAAGATGAATCCTTTACTCCTTTTCTCAAAAACTCTAAAATAATTCCAATTTATAAATATATGAAATACGATAAAAACAAATTTAAACGATTTATTAGGTCTTTTAAAATTCCCTTTATATTGAAAAAAATATTGAGAAATGAAAATATAGATATCATTAAACAAAATCAACTCCAGGGTATTTGGGTTTCTTTATTTTTTAAATTATTAATGAAGAAACCTTTGATTACAAGGACTGGTTATGATGTTCTAAGTTTTAAAATTAGTGAAAAAAAGGGTATTCACAAGGTTATATTTTTCTATTTATTAACCCAACTTTCTTTAATATTTTCAGATATTTATACAGTGACATCAAATACAGATAAGAGTTTCCTGACAAAATACTTCTATGTACCTAATGAAAATGAAAAAATTAGGATTAGATCAAATTTCGTGGAAACTTTAAAATATTTACCCTTAGATACTAGAACTACTAATGAAATACTTATGATAGGTAGGTTAGAACAACAGAAAAACTATCAATATGTAATAAATGAATTTGCCAATTCCCAATATGGAATTAACAATTACGGAAGTGGGGAAGACTTTACTTCTCTTGTTAATCTATCTAAAAAAAATAATGTAAATATTCATTTCCGTGATGTTATCCCAAATAGTAAAATTTTAGAAATCCTTAATAGTTATAAATTCTTTATTTCATGCTCTTTATTTGAGGGTAATCCTAAAAGTGTCCTTGAAGCTATGGGAGCGGGGTGTATAGTTTTTGCTGCCAGAAATCCCAATATAGAAGAAATTATCACTGATGGTGTCACTGGATTTCTTTTTGATTTGAATGAAAATGAACTTATTAACCTTTTTCAATCATCGATAATTAGAGATGACCTCAATAAAATTTCTAAATCTGCAAGTAAATTTGTAAAAGAAAATAACAATCTAGAAAAACTAGTTAAAAATGAATCAAGTGATTTACAAGAGCTATTAGAGTGATATTTCTCTTTGATCACCATTAAGTAATATTTTTACCTCCTGGTCAAACTTGAAGCTATCTTTGTTGTGAGTTGAATTTATTATGGTCAAAGATTTTTTATTAAGAAAGTTTATTATCTTATCTTTTGAAGCTTCATCTAAATTAGAAGTAGCCTCATCGAGAATTAATAACTCTACATCAGCTAGTAAGGCTCTGATGAAAGCTATTTTCTGAAATTGACCTGATGATAAGCTTTCATTATTAATAGTAGTATTCAAACTAATGAAGTTTTCTTCTTGAAACAGGTCGAATTCATCAATTAAATCATTTATATCAGACTCAGGTATATCAGCTTTGTTGCCATAAACTAAATTTTCCTTTAAAGTTCCTTCAACAATTAATGGCTTAACACCTACATAACCTATTTTTTTCGTTCCAAATGCCATTGTTCCAGAAAGTGGTGTTAGGACTCCAGAAATTAGACCTAAAAGGGTACTCTTTCCACTTCCGTTTGGACCAGTAATTAGAGTGTGTTTATCTCTTTCAATATTTAGTGAAAGATTTTCAAAAAAAAGTTGGTCCATCCCAAAATACTTAAAGTTAATATTTTTAAGTTCAACAATATTTTTTGATTTAGCCTCAATTTCAGAAGTGGTAACCTTAGTTCTTACTTCATTGTCAGAGAACTCACGCAACCTTTCTAAGTGGACGTAAGAATTTACAGCCATGTTCAGGCCATTATTTATTGCACCTAGTGTTTGAACTAACCTTAATGTAACTCCAATAAATTCAAGGGTTAGATTTTTTAATACGCCAAAAAATATGATAAGAATTGATAGGGAAAAAGTGACTATAAAATTAGGTGTTAGTGAGTTGACTATATTAAAAAAGAAATTTTTAACCTGTGATGTTGTATATTTTAAATTATTGTGTTGAAAATTTTCTATTTCTAGATTTTCAGTCTTTAGTATTTTTATTAAAAACATATTATCAATTAATCTTTGAGTTTTTCTATTTATTTCTTTACTGTATTTATAAGTACTGTCCATATAAATTCTTCCCTTTTTTAAAAAGTAAAGAGATGGTAAGTAAATTACAACCCCTATCAAAAGAAATACTAAAACTGTATCCAAGTCAGTTAGGAGCAAAAAAATAAGATAAACAAGTATTTGCATTAACCCACTTATAGTTTGCGCAAGCGCACCATAAAAATAAGAAATGTGGTCCGTGAACTGTGTTAAGTAGAAAGTTGCATCACCTAATGAATAATTCCCTTTTTTATATAGTTCTTTTATCACATATGATTTGAGATTTTCACTGATTTTAAGTTGTAGAAACCTTATATTCAACTTATCAAGTAACACAAAAAGGAATCTCAAAAAAATGAGAATTGGTAAAGTTTCAGGATTATTGATAAAAAAGTCAAAAAATATATTTATGCTATTTGAACTAGTAAAGAAACTTGAAAATATCAAAATTATTAAAATATCAAATAATACTGTTGCATTTGCCAAAAAGGCGGACAAAAAAATTCTTAATTTTTTGCTATTTACTTTTGTTAATTTGGAAACATAAAGTATTTCATTTTTAACTTTGGCAATTTTTTTCATAAAATATTATTTTTAATATGTTCGTTTAATACTAGCAATGCAATTAAGCAAAAAATTATAAATTTTTAATTTAACTTTTAATCTATTAAATATGTTCAGAAAAATTCTAATTAAACTGAGATAATGAAATTACTTGATAATCTGAATAGTCAGATAGACCACATTCTAAATTCTTCATTAACTTTTTTAACTTTTATTATTATAAAAATAAAGTTTGGTTTAGATCTTTCAGGTTATTTTGGGTTAGTATTATCTATTTCTGCACTTGTTGAGACTATTCAAGGTGGTCTTTATGAAAGACCAGCTTACCTTAAACAACCTATTGGCTATAAAAACTTCAAGTTGACTACACCTATCATTATTTTTTTATGTAGCTTATGTAACTTAATAGTTTATGTGAACATCTATTCTGAAAGCCTTTTTGCTGCAATAATATTTTGCATTTCTACAGTACTTATAAGAAACATTAAGACTTACGATTATATTACTGATGATGTAAAAGCAGCAAGCAAAAGGTCTTTTTATATATTTTCATTATCAATAAGTTACTTTATATTGCTATACGCAGATTTACTAAATCATAATTTTACAACTTTCTTTACGATCATATCCTTAATAAAATTGTTATTTGTTTTAAAGAATAAAAATAAGATATTCAAAATAAAAAATACGCCGGACGGGAAAAAAACTAGTGATTTAAAAATACTGCTTGCTTCACTATTAATACTTATAAAGTCGAGACTTCCACTCTGGGTTCTTCTCCCTTTCGGCTTAGGTCTAATTGGGATTTATGAAACGTTTAGGACGTTGATTGAAATCTTTCTCCTTCCATCGAGAGGTATATTAAATGTAATGATAAAAGAAATAAGCGATAAAAGTATACGAAAAGTTATGAAAACAGGTTTTATTTCTGGATTAGTTTCATCATTAGCATTGTTCGTTACGTACAACTTCATCACATCAATCGAAATCTATAATCATCCAGAAATTAGAAATATTGAATCATTATTAAGTGGTACAGTACTTGTATTATTTTTTTGGATGTCGGAAACTAACAGTATGATCCTACAATATAAAAAATTACATAATCTGGAAATTTTTAGAAGGTTATTTGCAATATTAGTCTTTGTTTTTTTAAACATTATCTTTAGAGAGATTATCGATTACAAGATTTTTATAATATTAATAAGCTCAATGTATTTTTTAGAAAATATTCCAGTCTATTTTTCTAAAAAAAGTAAATAAAATTTAATTTCGTAATATGAAAAAACTGTCCCAAATTAAAATATTATTTTTAACATATTTGTTATTTGTTGTACCAATAAAATCATAATTATTATGGTTTAATATCTTTTGGATTTGAATATTATCAGAAAAATAAGCCACTGAGCTTTCAATTTTTATTATTTTTATTATTTTTTTAGTAAATATGTTTTCTAATGCTTTAATGATTTGAAGCTCATTGCCTTCAACGTCAATTTTTAGAATATCTATTTTTTCAACATTGTTGTTTAAAATATATTCATCAACTGAGATCTTCACAACATCATAAGTTTTTATGACCTCGTTAATACCCATATTTTCTTTATTAAAAATCGAAGACTGAGAACTAATTTTTCTTTCAAAAAATACTTCTTTTCCTGAGCTGTTTGAAACCAATACGTTATTTTTTATTAATATAGCATTTTTAGCTTTTTGTTTATCGATCAATCTTTTAATGGGCTCAAAAGAATGAATTTCTAATTCTTTTTCCTTAAATGTTTTTGTTATTAATTTAATATATGTACCCACATTAGAGCCAATATCCAAAACAATTATTTTTTTGTCTTTTAAATTCTCTTTATAGAATTTCTTTTCATTTAAATGTCCTTTAAATAAATACTCTATTAAATAATTTACACTCTGAAATATCGAAAGGAAGATATTCAATATCATGAATCTATTTCTTCAATAAATACATAGTTTTTCAATTCTAAGGAATAGTTTGTTAATAGTTCAACATATTCAAAATCATTAGGATTATTTAAAACACATTCTGTATCGTTATATCTTAGAATTATTTTGGTATCTTGTATTAAAATTTCGAGTGATTTTAAGTGTGTATCAGTGTAAGTGCAAATTTGTTTATCTCCTGGTAGGTAGTAAATTTTTCCATATTGATTTAATTCTGGAAATTGTTGAAGTAGGTATTCATACTCCTCTCCAGAAATGCCTGATGGTCTTTTATTATTTATAGAAATACAAATTCCTTGGAAGCATGGGACTATGGAATTAATTCGCTGTGAGAGAAAATCATATCCTAATTTGTCATATAAATCAGTTTCAAGATTTTTAAGTGAACCCTCAAATGGAAAAACATACTCTCCAGCGTTTGTATTATCAACCAGTTCAAGCATGGTTTCATTTTTAAATAAATCTCTTATCCATAATTCTCCCCATGGGTAGACACCATAAAACTCGTTACCATTTAAGTGTCCAAATGAAGTCATTTCTCTACCATTGGATGGTCTATTTTCTGCTCTTGGTTTATAAATCTCAACAAATGGTTTTTGGGTACCATATGTTCTAAGGGAACCAGAGCTATAGTGACCAAAAATTTTTGTATTCAAGTAATACTCTGAAAAATAATATAAGTTGCTTTCAGTTTCTAGAGCGATATCTATCAGATAATCTACCTGAAGATTACTATCAACTTCAATAATATTTCCAGAACTAGTGAAAAGTATTTCGGAATTGTCAACTAAGTCTATCTGCAGTGTACCCGCTGTATCTATGTTTAATTTATTACCTATTGGGTTTTCGCATTGATAATCATCACCCTTAGCCCCATCAGGAATATTATTTTTGCATCTAAACAGGTAACTTCTATTGTCATCATATAGTTGTATGTAGAATAATTTTTCTCCAAATTCATGGATTTTGTAACCTGTAGTTGAAGTTCTTTCTAATAGTTTATTAATTAATTCACTAGATACATATCCATTCTTAATTATTTCTGTAATCTCTCTAGGACATTCTTTCCAGCTATCTTCTAAGTCGTTCTTACAAACCCTTTTAGTAAATAAAGAGTTTTTATTTACAGTTGTAGATGTAGAAACTAGGGTTCCCTCTATGTTCATAAGCTTTGTCCCTAGGATTCCATTATTGCTGATATCAACGAATGAATTAATATTGAGATTTATAGCCTTGAAATAATCAAATGTAATGATTCCCTGGGTTTCTCTTTTGCCACTTTGGTATCCAATAGGTAGGTGTAGCAATGCATTATACGAATTATCGTTAATAAATTTAATCAAATCTCCTAACTGATTGTTAGTTTTTTGTGGAAAACTGAAAGTGATTTTCTTTCCGTTAATTTCTGTTTTTGAAAATATATTTCTAGTGGATTCATTTAAATAGCTATGGTTATTTAGGTACAAACTTTCAAAACTACTTTGTTCTGCTAATTCTCTTTCTTCTTGTGCTAGAAATATTTCTGAAGCTAAATTTTCCTCATTTGTGATATTTATACTTCCAATTATTAGAGGAATCACTAATAATGAAAAAAATAGGAATCTCCATTTTTGAATAAATTTTAACATTTAGACACATTTCTCATAAAAGAATTATAAATGATGACCTAAGACATTTTATATTTTTAATAACTTAATTTCTTTAGGCAAATAAGATTTAAATATGTGTGGGATCTATGGATATGTTTCAAAAGATACAATCTCGAACTATGAAGAAGATATATTCACAAAATTATCATCATCAGCTGAGATAAGAGGAAAAGAAGCTTGTGGGTTTGCTCTAATTTCAGAACAATATTCAGAAGTTCGTAAATTCAACACTATGTCTTCTAAGGCCTACAAAGAAAAGGAAGTAAAAGCTGTCCTCAAAAATTTCTTCAAAGAGGATGGCTCAAAAGTACTAATGGGTCATTCAAGACTGCAAACAAATGGAACTAGAGATGATAATTTAAATAACCAACCGGTAGTAAATAATGAAAATATTTTGCTTCATAATGGAATAATTTGTAATCATGAAAGTCTTTCAGAAACATTCGAAATTGAAAGAGAATCAGACCTAGATTCTGAATACCTTATTAAAAGATTTAATGTTCTTTCTACAAAAATGAACCCTGAGATGTCATTAGGTACTTTATTTGAAGAAATAGAAGGAGAAGCAACTATTGCTATCTATGAAAATGATAACTTACATCTTGTAACAAACTGTGGAAATCTATACTACTTATATTTTGATAATTCATCTGAATTAGTTTTTGCATCTGAAAAATACTTCTTAGAGGAATTAAATTTACATTCTCCAGATAATAAAATTAACAAATTAGAACCTGGTAAACACTTGATGTTGAATATAAAGACATCAAGTATCTCTTTTGCAGATGTTAATCTCTCAAAAATAAATACTGACTATTCATACAAGCCAATTGAAGATATTCAACTAAAAAAGGAATCTTTCTGGAAAAATAATTCTCAAACTGTGTGCACAAAAGGTATTTTAAATGAACGCATGCCAGGAATTAAATTTGACCATGATGGGATATCAAATATTGCAAAATACTTCAAACCCTATGAAACAAAAGAAACCGTAGAGCTTGAAAATAAATTAGCAGAACATAAAAAGGTAAACGGTAAGGATATTTTAGTAGGATTTTCCGGCGGAAGAGATTCAAGTTATATGCTGCATTTATTAAAAAATAAATATGAAATGAATCCAATAGCAGTCACCTATGATTGGGGAATGGTGACGGACCTTGCTAGACGGAACCAGGCTAGAATATGTGGACATTTAGGTGTTGAGCATATAATTGTAGCTGCTGATATACCTGAAAAAAGAAAGAATATAAACTTATATCTTAATGCATGGTTAAAAAATCCTCATTTGGGAATGGTTCCACTTTTGATGGCCGGAGATAAAAAATATTTTCAGGCCATTACAGATACCGCTAAGAAAAATAATATATCATTAGTCGGTTTTGGTTCTGCTCCTTATGAGTTCACGTCTTTTAAAACTGGATTTGCAGGAGTTATAGATTCATTTGAAAAAGAGAAAAATCTCAAGAATATCCTGCAAGCATCAAACAACTTCTCTAAATTAAGACTCTCTTTGTTTTATGTAAAACAAGTTCTAGGTACCCCATCTTACTTAAATAAAGGGCTTCTGGATGCTATGTTTGCCTTTAAACATTCATATTTTGATAAAAAGAATTATCTCCAATTTTTTGAGTATGAAAACTGGGATGAAAACGAGATTAATGAAATTTTGATAAGTAATTATGGCTGGGAGTCAGATCCAACAATTCCAAGTACGTGGCGAATTGGTGATGGTACAGCTCCATTTTATAACTTTATATATAGATCTTTGGCAGGATTTACAGAACATGATACTTTCAGAAATAATCAAGTTTTATCTGGAGTGCTCAATAGAGAAGAAGCTTTAAATATTGTTAAAGCAGAAAATGAACCTAGATTTGAAAAAATTCATGAATATTTAGATTTAATTAATATGGATTTTGATAGTACAGTTAACAGAATTCTAGATATAAGTCCATACGTCGATAATTAAACATTAGATTATCAAAATTTATTTTTGTTAAAGTTCTGGCTATTCACTTTCTATATTTATTTATAAAAGTATTGTTGTTGAAATAAAATAATACATATTGTGTAGTTATTTGCCCCTTAATATTTTTAAAACTACTATCAACATAGGAAATAACGTTGGGATCGTACTTTATATTTCTTTGATCAGTGAAAAGGATGCTAACATTATTTTTTTTAAATAGTGTGTCATCAACTATTCCTTCAATAAATAAATTTTTGAAATGAATATTCTCGGACTCTATAAGGGCAATAGGAAATTTTTGTTCCAGTGAAATTATGACAGTGTCGGAATCTAGCTCTTTTGTAACTTTATTAAAATTTAACAACGATTGATTAATATTTTGACGGTATTCAAGTGGATACCACCCTCTAAGAGATTTTTCTGGATAAGTCTGTTGGAACTTGACATCTGGATAATTATCTGCGAGCAACATTTCAGATAATAACAGTGATTGGATACCTGAAAGAGTTACAAAAGCTATTAAGCTGATCATTATAATTTTATTCTCTAAATAATGACTCAATACTTTTATTCCCAATGGAAATAATAAAATAAGTACTGGAAATAAATAACGTAAATTTGAGTCAGTAAAATCTCTTAAAGAAATCAGGAAAAAGTAAACAATTGAAATAAAGCCTACAATTAGATACATTGAATTGTTCTTATCGATAACCATTCTTGTTTTTTTTATTAATAAATAACTAAATAGTAATAAAAATATGCAAAGAGATACAAAAAATAAATTGTTTCCAGAAAATGTTAATAATGAGTATGGAAAAAGTACAATGATAAAAATCCTTATCGCTTTATAAACTGATAAAAATTTTGGCGAAAAGTTATTTACTGTATTAGATAGAAGATTCCTACTTACACTAAGAAAGATGTAAATTAATCCTGTAATGGTAAATAGAAAGACTATTGTTCCTGTAGTTCTTACATCGCTAGATTTGAAAAAAACATTGAATTTATACAAGTTATAAGTAAAGTAATTATCCACTCCAGTAAGAAAGAGGAGTCCAGGGAAATCAGCGAATGTGTAGTTGATGACAGTATGCATAGCAGAAGTAAATAAATTAATTGAACGTACCAATGCAGATTCACTTCCGAAAAGTAATATTTCTAATATTTCATTGTCACTAAAAAAAATTTCATTTTGTTTAGCTTTACTTCCAAATTGCGTAAAAAAAGTGCTCGCAAAAGAAGTTGTTAGTCCTTTTATGTGTAGCCAAAGTAAATTTGGGAAGATGAAAATTAAGAAAAAAACTAATGTGTAAAACGATGAATCTATATATGTTTTAACTTTTCTCGTATTTAAAAGAAGTAAACCCACTATAAATAATACAAAAACACCGTGGTATCTTATGCTGATAGAAAATACTGTAAATAGAAGTGCAAAGATTAAGTCCTTTTTAGTACCTGATTTCAAATAAATTAAAGTTGTGAAAAAAGCATTGATTAAAAAATAAGCAAAAAATAAATCTGTGAGTCCTGAAGTACTTAGGATTAAAACTATAGGAGAAAGAAATAAGACAATTTTTGTTACCTTGCTCTCTAAAGTATTAAGCTCATAAAAGTCTTTAAGTGATAAAAATATCTGCTGGGTCGTAAAAATACTGAAAAACATAAAAAAAGCTACGGGTAAATTAAAAATTTTAAGTACCAGAATTGGAGCTTGTGACATTTGGGGATATAACAAAATGGGATTATAGTAATCTGAAATCTCAAGAGTTATAAATATAGATTGATTTTGAATCCACTGTTCGACCCTTGGTATATAAGTTGTTAGAACATCATCAAAATTAAATCCGGTATATTGAAAACAAATTAAGAAAACAAGATATATTAACGAAATTATTAGATCTTCAGAGTGTGGTTTTTTTATTTTACTAAATTTTGGTGTAAGTGCTTTTGATTGAATAAGATACGCTGCTTTAATTATCGCCAAAAAAGTTAACATCCAAAAATTTAAGGCCTTAAATATTGATAAAAATGTAACCTCAAGGTAGATGATTAAAAAGATAAAAAGTAAAGTGAAATGTTTTTTTTTAGAATTATTTAGCTTAACTGATAATAAATAATTAGAGAATATGTATGCTAAGCCACTAATTTGAGTCATTAATGTCATAAATTAAAGAATACTAGGAATAATATGTTTAGCTTATTTAATATATTTAATAAGCTTAAAATATTTATATATGGAAAATATAAAATAGTGGAAAACTTAGCAGTATCTGTTGTTGGAGATTTCAAATTTTTGTATAAATATTTTTCACAATTTAAACGAAATTTAACAATCTCAGGAAAATTTACGGGTGATATTGTAATAATCACTTCCAACTACACACCAACCTTCCTTCTTCCAAGTACATATGGTGAGCGCATAAATATAGTTCGATTTAAAAAAATTAAATTTTCAGAGTCCACAAATGGTTCTCTGAATAATAATTTTACTAATGGCCAACCCAATAGGAACAAAACTAAAAGCTTCCAGTGGCACAAACTTCATTTGTTTGATGTTAAATTAAAAAAATGGAAATATATTTTCTATCTAGATATAAATATGCAAATACATCACGATATCTCTGGATTATTACAAATATTACCTAAAAGAAGTATCTTCGCTAGAGCAGATTCTTACCCTGACTATAAAAAAAATTTGTCTTCACAGTTTGATAAAACAAGTCCGTCTTTTAGGGAGTTGTATAAGAAATATGATCTGAATATTAAAAATTATTTCCAGACAGGTTTGCTTTTCTTTGATACAGAGATTATCGAAACTCAAACAAAGCAAAACCTTGTTGAGTTAGTGGAGCGGTTTCCATGTACTATTACAAATGAACAGGCTATTTGTAATCTATATTTCATTTTTGATAGAAATCATTATTCAGAATTAGTCCAAACTATTGATGGGAAAATTTCCTATTTTTATTGGCTTCTTCCAGATAAAGAAGTCATAATATCAAAGCAAAACCAAACACAATATAAGTAGCTTTAAAACCTATATTTGACTATAGAATATACGTACTTGAAACCATCCATCAACTTAATTTTCTTTCCTTCTTGGTAAGATCTACCTGTGTAATCTATTGGATACTCAATTAGATCCTTTGTTGTTTTTAGAAACTTAGATAGTATTTCAATTTCAACTGCAAAACCATTTTCAGTGATTTCTATTTTTTTAAAGTTATTAGAGGACATCATTTTATAACATGTTGCTACATCAGTTATCTTCTTACCATATATTATTGAAAAAAACATTGATAAAAATTGATTTGCAAAATAAGTTCTTTTATAAATATTTTTTCTTTTCTTTTTACCAACAAATCTTGTACCCAATATTAAATGCTCTGGATTATCAACAGCTAAATTAAACATTTCTATTAAATCTGATGGATTGTATTCAAGATCTGCATCATGTACGACCACAAAATCTGTGTCCAAGTTGTTGACACTAAGTGACATTGCGCCACCTTTACCACTATTAACTGAACTTTGAATTAATGAAATATTCTTATAGTTATTCTCAAACTTTTTTGCTATCTCTACAGATTTATCATTTGAGCAATCATCTATTAACAGTATTTTATCTGCAAGATTTGTATTGATTAATCTATGTAGTGACTCACTTAGAAAAATTTCTTCATTATAGAAGGGTACGATTACGGTTAAGGAGGGCATTAAAATTCCCCAACAGAAGTTAGATTTTGTCTAGCAAATATTCCATTAATCTGAATTAATTTTTTTTCGCCAAAATAAGGCACTATGGGAAGTTTCTCTAGACTAATTAGCAGAAAATTTTTATCAGACATGTACTGTATTACCTCTTCAATTAAGGGGGCTCCACTGTTGATTTGGTATAGAGATATCTCTAGCTCAATAAAATAAAGTTTTTCATACTGGATATTTTCACTAAATCCTTTTAAAACGTCCAGTTCAGAACCTTGTGTATCGATTTTGATATAGTTTGGTAGGGGTAATTGTTTTTTCATGATAACCGAATCAAGTTTTTCAGACTTTATCAATTTAGGTGTTACATTATCCCAAATATCATTACCTAACTCTTTGTAATAAGAACTACCACTTCCTCCATCCATCCAAAAATTTTTATCTTGGTTATCTTCATTTGCAAGCATTGTGTTAACAAAAGTAACCTCATTCAAAATATTCTTCGATTCAATCAAATTTTGAGCATCAAAAAGATAGAAACTAGCTTGATTAGGAAATGTTTTTTTTCTTTCTTTATACCACATGCCTTTAAATGCCCCGATATCGTATACAGTCTTTATCTTAAGGTTGTTATGCTTGATTATTCTCTTCACACTTCTACAATTATCAGAAAAATATCCTGGGATAAAAAAATTTATCGCCCATTTAAGATATTCTAAAACCCAATATATCAGTGACTTTATATTCATTTTTGAACCTTTATGTGATTTTACTATCTATATACTAATTGATTAGATTTCATCAGTTAGTTTATAGAGACTTTATAAAGCTGTATGGAAAATGAGATAAATAAGAATAGAAATTATGAATAAAAGTGATTAAAAAAATGGTAACAACTAAGAAATATTTGTGACTTGAAATTGTTTTTAATTTTTCTAAATAGATTGATGCTCCAAATACAAGCAAATAAAATAATTGAATTATATAAGTTGTTTTAATGGTGTCACCGGTGGGAGGCATGGGATATTTTATCGTAAACCACAAATAACCAAATACTGAAAATAGTACAGAAAAACTTAAATATTTGTGTACTTCATTAAATTTTTGAAAGTTTCTACCCTTCAAAAAAAACAATATAATCAAGATTGAAGGAATGATAGAAATTAAATTAACTCTTGCAAGATAATCCCCAATTATGTCTTGATTTCTACCGATGTTTAAATAACGTGACGTAAAAGTAAAATATCCCCAATAATCGCCCCATAAATCAGAATAAAGAATGGATATGAACTGATTGTCTAAATAAGGTCTAATCGGCTTGTAGAAAAGATACCTTAAATTTTCTAAAGTTGGTACATAGAACTCAAGAGGTTGGTTGTAAAAAGAAAATTTGACTGGGGTGTTGTTAAAAGCAGTAAAAGAACCATACCTAAAGAATAAACTAAAATAAAACCAGCTTGATGATACAAATCCTATCAGAAAAGAAAGTGAAATAAACTTAAAGTATCTTTTCTTATCAATTTTTGCATTTATAAAATATAGTAATAAAAAACCAGGGAATAATAAAAAAGCCCATTGTCTACTCAAGGCAAGTGCCCCAATAAGAAATCCAAAAGTGGCTATGTCAAAGTTATTAAATTCAAATTTTTTTGAGCTTAATTTTGCAAATTTGAATAAAGTCAGAGATAAAAAGAAAAGAATATACGGTTCTCCTCTAATCATGGATATTGTCCTGTAATTAGCACCTAAAATTGAGAACATTAACAAAAAGCTGAGATTGGTTAATTTGGATGTCTCATTAATGATTTTAAGGGCCTTCAAGCTCCAAAAGATTGTAAGTAAATATAAAATTGATTGAAAAATCTGAGTTGATTTTATGTAAATTGGCTTACATGTAGTAAATAAGTCCTCAGAAGTTACAATATTTCTACAAATTACTTGAGCAAGTGAAGAAAATAAGTAACCCCCAGGGGGATTGAAAAACTCTCTTGTATCTGTATTAGATGGCAAATCTAATGCTCGTGGAAGATATCTAGATAAATGGTCAATGTATTGCAAATGATCGTCTGCGTCGTAACCAAGTAAAGGGTTGTATGTGAATAAATTAAAAAGCAAAACAAATATTACTGCTAATAAGATAACTGTGAATATGTACTTTTCATACTTCTGATTAATTTTTATTTGCTTTACTTTAATATTCATTGAGGTGATATTACAATTTTGTAAAAGATATAGAGAATGTTATTTTAAATTAATTTTTTTAAAATGGAAATGAGTAAAATTTATATATGAAAGATGATAAGTTTATAACCGTTGGTATACCTACATACAATTCATCAAAGTATATTGATCAATGTCTGAAAAGCGTCACAAATATAATAGGTATCAATGAAATATTAATTTCTGATGATGGATCAACACCATCTGAATTAAAAAGACTAAAAGAAATAGTTTTACGATACCAAACTAAATTTAATTTAGATATAAAAATACTTGAGGCACCAACAAACGCTGGAGCTTATAAGAATAAACTCAAGCTAATAGAGAATTCAAAAAATGAATATATATATGTGTTGGATTCTGACAATATTGCCTCGAAAAAGTTAGATAGAATAATAAATAAAGTGCTTGAAGAAGATAATCCAAAATTCTTATACCAACCAAATATAATGTATCAATTTTGGAACTATCCGAAACTTGCAAGACTTATGAGTCCTTACAATAAGAAATACATTGTTGAATTTTTCGATAACAATTACATTCTAAATAAAAGTATTGTAAAAAAGTTGTTACTTCAAAATTCTGGGACATACAATCTAAAAGATTTCAGAGATAAATTACCTCCAGTAGAAAATCTTGAAAAGAAACTAATTGATAAATGGATTTTTTGGATTCTTAATTGCGGTAATTTTATTGTAAATAAAAAATATATGGTTGACATAGCTGCGGCTGGCCTTAAATTTGATAGAAAACTTTTGTCAGTCGATGCGATTGTTTTCAGTTATTTATGGTTAGAAAATAGTTTTGAAATAAAAATTCTTAATGATTTTTATCACCATCATAGAAAAAGAAATGATAGTGTTTCATTTACTGAATCAGAAGATTCAGTAAATGCAATAAAATATTTTATTGATAAGGTACTAGATTTCTAATACCTTAGAAAAAGAAATTTATTGGGATGATAAATTTCAATTTATTTTTGGAAATTGTCCTAATGATGATTGACACACAAGCTATATAGAAGTATTAGGTGTATATGAACTCTTTCATTTACTTAATAAATTTTATTGTTTCCTTATTATCTCAAAGAAGCAGTCAATACCTGCATCATAAGCGATATTTTCATTAAATTTATACGATTTACCAAAATCAAATTTGTAATTTTTCGTGAATAATACTTTACCAGCATCAATTTTTGTAACTATTTCGTGAACAGTAACTTTTGGATTTTTTTCTTTATTTTTAAATGATTTATATATAGATCCCAAACCTCGATAATTTTTGAATGAAGCATCTGAGCAGTGAATATTGATAATTTTAAATTTTTCAATAATTGATTTTGAGAAAATATGACTTCCTTTATAAACAATAATTAAATCTGGTTCAACTTTTTCTAGAATTTCATTTAAATCATACCCTTTTTTAAATTGACTTAAGTTTGCAACGTAAAATTTCTTCCTTAAAATTTCGGCTAAAAGAGAATTTAGAAGAAAAAAAAGGGTTACAGAATTATTTCTTTTAAATAATAATTTTATTACCTTTAGAATTCCTAAAGATTTATCAATAGCTACGTTTATGTTCGGGTACATTGCTTGTACTTCAGATACTAACTTGTGAGACATTTTGTCATTTCCTGTTAGGAGAAGTAGGTTGCTTGCCATAATATATTAAAATTTTAATATATAGTAGTGTTTAAGTATGTTTTTAATAACTCGACTTTTACCTCAACCTATTAACAATATTCTATTCGGTAAAAGAAACTATTACGGCACCAAAGTAAATACGAAAGATAAGGACTGGATAGAGTGGTTAAAAATTTACAATGACTTTTATACCGAAACACAAAAAAAAGGGGTGGGGAGTTTTATAAACAATTCTGGTTACAAAATTTTGAAGGAAGTTGATGTAACTGACAAAACAATACTTGAAATTGGTCCTGGTTCAATGCATCACCTTAAATATTTAATAGGAACTCCAAAAAAATATATTATTGCAGATGTTGATAAATTTTTTCTTCAAAACTCTAAAACTAAATTAAATAATAAAAATATTACTAACGAATCTATTTACATAAGTGATAGAAATTCATCAGAAATAGATGGAATTGAAAAAAATTCGATAGACATAATAGTGACATTTTACTCGCTTGAACACCTTTACAAATTAAAGGACAACCTCTTGTCATATAATCAGTATTTAACTGAAGGGGGGATGATTGTTGGAACTGTTCCATGCGAAGGAGGTTTAGCGTGGGGTTTTGGTCGTATGTTAACAAGTCGAAGATGGATGAGGAAAAATACTAACATTGATCCCGATAAAATAATCTGCTGGGAACATCCAAACTTTGTTTCAGATATAAAATTTCATCTAGATAATATATTCAGACTCAAAAAACAAAAATTTTTTCCTTTTAAAATTATAAATGGAGACTTTAATTTATTGTTTTCTTTTATATATATAAAAAAAAATCAATCTTATGACTAAATGTTTATATGTTATTTCAATGTTTGTGAGTGTATTTTTACTACATAGTAGCTAAAAAACTAGTGGCCAGAGGCAGAATCGAATTGCCAATCCCTTGTTTTCAGATATGAGCTAACTTTTTGACCTTAGTTCGTTTTAACTTTACTTCAGTTTCAGCTCATTATTTAAGAGTGAATATAAAGCAGTGAGCACGCAATAAACCAGACTTAATTAACTATCTAACTGAATTGTTCTAAAGGAGCTATCAGTCTATGGGTCTAATATTCTTCCACTAGGAGCATTATCTGTGAATAATTTACTTACGGTTACAGTTCCTTTATTAAAATCAATTATCATATATTACGATGGTTAAATTAATTAACAAATTAAAAAAATCTTTAAAAATAATTCTATTTATTTTAAATGAGAAAAATAACCCTGTAAGAAATACTATTGTGAGTAATTTCGACGAATTTCTAGTTATTGATAGCTTTAGAGAAGAAATATTACAAGGTTATTTTGTTAACAGGCCATTTAATGGACAAAAAATTAGGCTTGAAATAGTGGATAATATAATTAAGAAATTTAAGCCTAAGAAAATTATTGAAACCGGGACATGGATAGGTAATACACTTGAGTATTTTTTAAAACATGAAATACCTACCTTTACGGCTGAGATAGAAAAAAAATACTACTACTTTTCAAAAGCTAGATTTTCAGAAAATAATTTCTTAAATATATTTAATTGTAATTCCGTTGAAATGCTTAAGAAAATGGACAACTTCACAGAACCGGTCTTTGCTTATCTTGACGCACATTGGTATTCAGATCTGCCTTTAAATGAAGAGCTGTCTCACTTAGCATTGTTTGATGAAGCAATAATACTTATTGATGATTTTAAAGTTCCAGATAACCCAAAATGGAAATATGATAGTTATAAAAATACTGACTTAACCCTTGATGCCGTTTCAATTTCAAATGATTTCAGTATATTTTTTCCAAATTATGAACCAGATTCAGATGGTGGAAGTAAAACTGGCTGTGTATTTCTAGCTAAAGGTTCTAGGGCAAAAACTATTTTGGCTGAGATTAGTTATTTAACAGAACAAAAATAATACTTTTACTGTTACTGATTCTCCACCAGTGGAGTATTAAGGTCATAAGGTAATTTTACAAATTAATAAATTATTTTTCAATACAACTTTTTATATCTAGATGCCCCACCCATATTTATAGATAACTTACTCAACATACTGATAGATTATGTGGATTAGATTCTTTTTAAATGCAGTAGGGATACCTATATTCATATCAATGTTTATAGGGTTATTCAAGGTGTGTGCGGGGAAAAGTGCGGGGGAAACTACTATCTAGTAGCCAAAACCCTAGTGGCCAGAGGCAGAATCGAACTGCCGACCCCTTGTTTTTCAGACAAGTGCTCTACCGACTGAGCTATCTGGCCGTATGGCGGGGACGACGGGATTCGAACC
>Ga0315320_10000754_pt1 | contig 26678 bp, 27 predicted proteins | sample M140m21515metaG_FD_203458 | JGI IMG/M metagenome (GOLD analysis project Ga0315320, IMG submission 203458) | Ammonia-oxidizing marine archaeal communities from Monterey Bay, California, United States - M1 40m 21515 | ecosystem: Environmental > Aquatic > Marine > Coastal | place: USA: California... | reverse complement strand
CAATGGCCAAAGATTAAAGATAACAAAATGTCTAAATCCGATGCAATTAAAATATTTTTATCATATTTTTAATACAAAATTAGATTTTATAAATATTTTGATATAAACGTCTTTACTAAAACTTATAAATTTGTCATGTGCTGTAAAAGAAATATAAAATAAAAAATTACCAATAAGCTAAAAAATAATTAATTATAATATGAAAATTATTGCCACAATAGAAGCCAGAATGACTTCCACTAGACTTCCTGGAAAAGTTCTAATGAAAGTTAAAAAAAAAACATTACTTGAGTATTTGATTGAAAGATTAAAAAAAGTGAGCGAAATTGATGATATAATACTTTGTACAACAAAAAATCGAACAGACGACATACTTGTTAGTAAAGCCAAACAATTAGATATTAAATTTTTTAGAGGTAGTGAAAACAATGTTTTGAGTAGAGTTGCTGGTGCTGTAAAAAAATTTAAAGCAGATGTAGTTGTTCAAATTACAGCTGATTGCCCAATAATAGATTTTAAAATAGTTAAAAAATTGATCTCAATATATAAAAATAATAATTACGATTGTGTAACAAATGCTTTTATAAGATCATTTCCAGATGGAATGGATGTTAGTGTTATGAAAGCTAATGCTTTGATTAAATCAAATATTTTATCAAAAAGTCAGAAATATAGAGAACATGTGTCACTTTTTGTAAAAAGTAATCCAAAAAAATTTAAAATCAAAAATATAATTGCAAATAAAAAAAATTATTGGCCTGAATTAGGTGTAACGCTTGATGAAAAAAAAGATTATTTATTAATAAAAAAGATTATAAATTATTTTTATATTAAAAAGTACTTTTTTGAATGTGAAGATATAATTGAATTATTAAAAAAAAAAAAATGGTTCAAAATAAATGAAGCTGTTAATAGAAAGGGCTATAACAAAAAAGATTTATAATGATAGGTATTGCAAGCAATGATGCTGGTGGAGCTGAATTATTAAGCGAATATGTTGTTAGAAATAAAAACAAATATATTTTTTTTCTTACTGGACCTGCTAAAAAAATATTTAAGAAGAAAATTAAAAACCTTAAAATCTCAAATTTTAAAAATTCTTTAAATAAACTTGATAAAGTTATTTCCTCAACTGGGTGGGCAACTAAAAATGAAATAAATATTATAAAAAATTGTAAGAAAAAAAAAATTAAAGTTTGTGCATATTTGGATCATTGGGTAAATTACAAACAAAGATTTATAATTGATAATAAACTTATTTTGCCAGATGAAATTTGGGTAAGTGATAATTTAGCTTTTAAAATTGCCAAAAAAGAATTTAAAAAAAAAATTAAGATAAAAAAGATAAAGAATTACTTTTTTGAAAAAGCAAAAAATTTTTTTGATAAAAAAAATAAATTGATAAATTCTAATAAAAAAAAAGTTTTATATTTATGTGAACCAATAGATGATCATAAAAAAAAAAAATTTTATACTGAGAAAAAATGTATAAGCTTATTTATTGATACATTGGGCAAATTAAAAACGATAAAGGACATTACTTTCAGACCACACCCCTATGAAAGTATTAAAAAATATAATTGGGTTAAAAAATTTAAAAAATACAATATAAAAATATGTAAAAAAGATAATATTTTAAGTGAAATATCAAAAAATGATATTGTTGTTGGTTGTAATACGGTTGCGCTATATCTAGCAGTATTAGCTAAAAAAAAAGTTTATACATCGGTCCCTAAAGGACACTTTTGCAGCATACCTTCAAAAAAAATAACTTATTTAAATCAATTATAATGATAGAAAATTTGAAAACTTATACATGAAATTATTAACTGATATAAATTATTTATTAGAAAAAATAGATAAAAAAAATTTTTTTATAATTACAGGACTTCTTTTTGTTGCAGGATTTTTAGAAGCGGCAAGTATTGCTCTAGTTCTTCCCTTTATATCTTTATTGATAGATAAAGAAAAAATTATTAATTTACCAATTCTTAAAGATTTTGCCCCAAATATTTCAGAATACTCTCATGAGTCATTAATTATTATAAGTTTATTAATTTTTTTATCATTTTATTTTTTCAAGTTCTTTTACTTAATTTTCGTGATCAAATATAAAAATAAAGTACTTTTTTCAATCAGAGATAAAGTTTCAAAAAGAATGTTCGATAGTTATTTGCAAAGACCGTATTCTTTTCATTTAAACCAACATACTTCAAAAATAATTTTAAATTGTAAGAGCGAGGTTACAGTTATAATGGCTCAAATTTTTTTACCTTTGGTAGAACTTTTTGCAGAAATATTAACAGTGATTTTTATATCTGCTTTAATCTTCATAGTAAAACCTCTTCCAAGTATAGTATTATTAACTACATCTGCTATTCTTTTTATGATTTATAATTTTTTTACAAAAAAAAAATCAAGAATATATAGTTTAGAAAGACATAAAACTGATGAAATTACCATAAAGATAATTCAACAAACTTTTACCTCAATCAAACTTGTAATTTTATATTTAAAAAAGAAATATTTTAGGGATCAATTTGTTAATGTTATTAAAAAAAATTCACAAGTAACTTTAAACCAGCAGTTTTTTATTGATATTCCAAAATATTTTTTAGAACTAATTGCTTTACTAGGCTGCTTGGCTGTGATTTTTTTTGTTGTTATTAATGAACCTAATAATCTAATTAACATTCTGCCATTATTAGCATTATACATGGTTGCAGCTTTTAAGATGTTACCATCATTAAATCGAATAATAGTAGATATTCAAAAAATTAGAAATGGCCGTTCAGCTTTAGATGCAGTTTGTGAGGAGCTTAAATTTAAGAATCCAGTATCTGATATAAATACTTTTGAAAATATTCCAAAAATTTCATTTAATTCAGAAATATATATTAAAGATCTTTCCTTCTCCTATCCAGGAGGTTTATCACTTTATAACGATTTAAATTTAAAAATTAACAAAGGTGAAGCAATTGGTATAATAGGTGAATCAGGTACTGGAAAATCAACACTTGTAAATTTATTAGTTGGATTGATAAATCCTGACAAAGGAAATATTTTTATAGACAATAATCCTATTCATGAAAATTTAAAATGTTGGCACAAAGCGATAGGTTATATGCCACAAAAAAGTTTTTTGATGGACGATTCAATTGTAAATAATGTTACTTTTTATGACTCATTAAACAAAAATTTTCTAAATAAAATAATTAAACAATGTCAGCTAGAAAAATTAGAGCAAAGTTTACCAAACGGAATTGAAACTATGATTGGTGAAAATGGAGCACGTCTTTCAGGTGGTCAGTTGCAACGTATCTCTCTTGCTAGAACACTCTATAAGAATCCAGACATACTTATTTTGGATGAGGCTACTACTTCGTTAGATCAAGAAAATGAAAAAAAAATATTAGACATAATTGCTAGTTTGAAAAATGATAAAACAATAATAATAATTAGTCATCAAATTCAAAACTTAAGTTTTTGTGACAAAATTTATGAATTGAAAGATAAAAAGATAATGCTTTATCAATAATTAATTAGATAATTTTTGAAGAGTTTTACTTATTTTTTTTTTTAATATTTCGTTTCTAGATATCATTATCATTATAAAAATTGTTTGTATTATTAAAAAAATACTTATTCCTACTGCTAAAGAGTTTTGTTTTTTAGATCTCAAAAGCCTTCCTTCTTTAATGACTATTTCTTGTAAAGCAGAGTCTATTCTAAATGGATAACTCGAAACATCCGAATCTTTTTTCATTTTTTCAATTGTATACATGCCCTCAAGAATTTGTTTGGTTTTTGCAACATTAAAAGAATAAAAGTCATCATTTTCATTAATTTGGGATAAAGTCGATTTTAATTTTTTATAAGCTTCTTCAACTTCAGGCTGAAGTTTAAATTTTTGTTTTTCATTATCAATGAGAACTCTGAGATCAATAATACCATTTTCGTCAGTACTTATTGGCATTGACATTTTCTGCAATACTATTTGTTTAATGTAATTTTCAAAATTTAATATAAGTTTTTGTATAACTTTTTCACAATCTAACACTTCTTGCTTATCATGACTCATAACATCTATTCTTAATTTGTCATTTCTATTCATAACAAGTATTGATGGTGCAGTACTACTTGCTCTAATCTGTGCACAAGCATTTTCATTTGCACCAATTATACTTATTTCACCATCTACTCTGTTTATAAAATCTGTAAATTCTTTTTTAGAATTAAGTTCAAGATCAATGTCTAAGATTTTATAGTCCACATTATAAGTATTTATTACGTGCGAATAAAATAAATTCAGCTCCCACTTTTCTTTATGATAACTACTAATTGCAAGTGCTAATACTATAGCAATAACCAAAGAAATTAATGTTGATAGTAAATATTTCATAGATTTATTAAAGTAGAGACTTAATGTATTTGATAATATAATCAATAAAATTATATCTAAAATTAATACAATTAAAAAATATATAAAAAATGGAAATTTTTCGTCAGATACAACTTGATAATTGGTGGCTTACGAATCTTGGATTTATTTATCAATTAATTTACGATCTTGGTACTTACTTTTTATTATCATTAATTTTTATTTATTTATATAAGACTAAAATAATAGGTATTAATGTATTATATCTCTCGTTGTTATTTTTGTTAACTCCATTTTTATTTAATAATAGTTTTTTTTCCTGGGTAATGCTGCCTGATCAAATGAAGTATTTAAATAACGCATACTTATTAAGAGATAATCCAGAGATGGTTTTAGATATTGCAGGAAAGACCCCTGGTCACAAAAAAGTATGGATAGCTTCAGCAATTTATGCTTTTTCACCTATAATTAGTTTCGAGACTTTCAAAGGTATATCTTTATTTAATAGAGCAATTTTTTTACTCACTTTAATATTCTTTAGTAAAAAAAAATATATAGATAACTATAATGTAATATTATTTTTAATTTTGCCATCAGTAACTTTGTACACATCTGTGGCTTTAAGAGAAAATCTAATTATTCTATCACTTTTATATTTCGTATATTTTTATTATGAAAAGAATTACTCATTAAATTTACTTGTAATCTTATTTTTATTTATTACCAAACCACAAATGTTAGCAGTAATTGGTATTTTTTTAATTTTAAATACTGTAATAAAACCAGATAAAATCAACTATAAAGTATTTTCAATTTTATTTGTTACATTTTGTATATCACTTTACATTATAGAAATTGATACGTTGGTTAATTCAGTAAATCAAATGAGAGAAGGATTTTTTAGAGAAGAATTTGGTAGCTACAAAAGTGTCTCTGCTACAACTGACTATAGTTCACAAATGATTAATTTAAGCTTTTCTTCTATACCAGTTATTATTAGATCATTTTTAAATTTTATTGCACCACCATTAATAAAAGGAGATGTAGGTATTTTGTCTATCATTCATTTATTCGAATTCAGTTTCTTAATTTTTTATGCTTTTTTCAGAATGAATTTGCAAGAAAAAGTAAATAAATATATTTTATTTAAGTGGTTTTTAGTGCTTATGATTTCTTATTTGCTACATTCTCTTATTGTTTTTAATAACTTTACTATTTTAAGATATAAATTACCAATAATGATGTTTGTTATTTTTGGTTATTTTGTAAATGTTAAATTTAATCAATTAAAAAATGAAAATTCTTCACGTTATAACCAGTTTAAATAAAGGTGGGGCAGAAAATCACCTATTTAGACTAGCTACAATTCAAGCACAAAAAAAAAATGATGTTAAAATTATATTTTTTAAGGGAAATAGTTATTGGAAAAAATATTTAAAAAAAAACAAAATAAACTCTATTAAATTTAGTTTATTTAATAATTATAACCTAATTCAAATTTTTATTATTCTTTTTAAAATATTGAAATTAATTAGAAAGGAAAAACCAGACATAGTTCATGCACATTTAGCTTTACCTGAAATTCTGATATTTTTAATTAAATTTTTATATAATCTAGACTTTAAATTTATAGTTACCAAACATTTAGATAGTTTTATTTTAGAGGGGTCTTATGGGCAAAACAAACATCTAAATGGAATATTTATTGAGAAAATGATATTCAAATATGCAAATCATATAATTTTTATATCAAAAAATGTAAAAAAATATTTTTCATTAAAAATAAAAAATTCAAAAAATAAAACATCAATAATTTATTATGGAATAGACCGATTTTATTTTAACTATGGGTCTATCATTAATAAAAAATTAAAAAATTTAAGAGATAATAAAAAACAATTTATTGTACTTAATATTGCAAGACATATTCCTCAAAAAAGAATAGATTTACTACTTTTGGGGTTTAATGAATTCTTAAAAGAAAATTCTAATACAAAACTTATTTTAGTTGGCTCAGGTCCTGATACAAAAAAACTAAAATTGTTATCGGCAAAATTAAGAATTATAAAAAAAATTATTTGGATTGATTATGCTGAAAATATAAAGGAATTATTCAATATATCAGACGTATTTTGTTTAACTTCTGAATATGAGGGTTTGGGCTTAGTATTACTTGAGTCGCTTTATTTAAAAAAACCAATTATTACAGTTAAAAAAAGTGCAATGAACGAAATTATTAAAGACTCATATAATGGTATTAGTTTAAAAAATAATTTTACATCTAAAGATTTAAGTAATTGTCTTACAAAATTAAAAAAAAATAAAATATTTAGAAATAAAATTGTTAAAAATGGAAAAACTGAATTAAAACATAAATTTAGTGTTGAAAAAATGTACAACCAAACTCAACAAATTTATATTAATTCATGAAAAAAAAAAAAATTGCCTACATAATAAACCATTTATCTTTTTTTAATTCTCACATTTTACCTTTAGCAATAAGTGCTAAAAAAGAAGGATTTGATTTATGTGTCTTTTGTGGAAAAGGCGGTAGTAGGATGATGGAAATAGAAGCTAAGAAAATTATGCAAAAAAATTCTATAAAATATTTTCAATTCAATTTTCAACCTGGGATGGGAAATTTATTATCAGAATTAAATTATATGACTCAAATGTCATTAAAATTAAAAAAATTTAATCCAGATGTCATTCATAGCATTTCATTAAAAGCAATTTTTTTTGGTAGTATTTACTCATTAATAAATAAGCCAAAAAAATCAATATTTTATATCACCGGTATGGGTTATTTTTTTACCTATAAACTGAATTTTTATGAAAAGTGTGTTAAATTTTTTTTGTTGAAAATTATTAAACAGGGACTATCACTTAAAAATTCTACACTAGTTTTAGAAAATCAAGATGATTTTGAGTTTTTTAACAAGAAACTAGGTATTAAAAAAAATAAGATATTAAAAATAAACGGAACTGGAGTAAATTTAAAAAAATTTAATTACTCAGAAAAAAATAAAAAAAATGATGTTTTATTTCCTGCAAGAGTTTTGATTGAAAAAGGGATTCTAGAGTTTTTAATTTCCGCAGACTATTTGTCAAAAAAATATACCAAATGGAATTTTCTTATAGCTGGAGCACTAGATTATAAAAAAAGTGAAAAGAACTATAAAAGTATAAATTTAAGTAAATTCCACAATAATAAAAATATAAAATTTTTAGGATATAAAAAAAATATGCATAATTTGTTTAATAAATCTAGCATAGTTTGCTTACCATCATATAGAGAAGGTTTTCCTAAATCATTGATTGAAGCAAGCTCATCAGGGTGCGCGATTGTTACTACCGATGTGCCTGGTTGTAGAGATGTAGTAAAAAAAAATATCAACAGTTTTGTATGTAAGTCAAAAAATTCAAATAAATTGAAAAAATATTTAGAAAAATTAATTTGTAATAAAAAATTAAGATTAAAATTTTCTAAAAATTCACGTAAAATTGCCCTTAAAAATTTTGATATTAGTAAATTTATAAATAAGAACTTAAGATTATATCAAAACATATAAAATATTTTAATAATGAAAAAATTTGTTTCAATAATATTACCTGTATATAATTCAAAAAAATATATATCAAAAACTATTAATTCTATCATGAGTCAATCTCATGAAAGTTTTGAGTTAGTAATTATAGATGACTGTTCGACAGATGGAACTTATGAATTAATAAAAAAAATTAAAAAAAATAATAAAAAGATAAAGCTATTTCAAACATCAAAAAATTCAAAAACTCCTGCAATACCAAGAAATATTGGTTTGAAGAAGTCAAAAGGAGAAATAATTTGTTTTATTGACTCTGATGATTTGTGGGAAAAAGATAAGTTAAAAATTCAATTGAAAGAATTTAAAAGTAAGAAAAATATTATAACCACAGCTGCAAAATATTTTTCAAGACACAAAACATCATCGTATACAGTGAATTTACTAAGAAGATTTCTACAGTTTTTTTTTATAAAAAAAATTAATTTAAAAGGTTTTCAATGGCTGTATCTTTATAACCCAATAATATTATCATCAGTTATGATTCATAGAAAAATTCTTTTAAAGAACATGTTTGATGAAAATGTGAATGCTCGAGAAGATTTGGATTTATGGATAAGAATTAGAGAAAAAAAATATAAATATATTTTTTTAAATCGAATTTTAGTAAGTATTAGAAGAAGAGATGGAAGCTTAACATCAAATTTAAAAAAAGAACTTGTAATATTAATTCACTCTCTTAGTAATATTTATTTTAAATTAAAAAACTTTAATAGAATAAATTTTTTCTTGTTAGGAATTATTATTAAGTTTTTACTAACTTTTGTTAAGATTAATATTAAAAAAATAAAAACATTTTTAAAAATATTTGTGATATTTATTATTTCATTTTATTTCTTAATTTTTTATACTCCTCTTTTTTGGTATTTGGGTAAACCACTTCTTCACTATGATGACTCAAGAAATGTTAGTAAAATAAAAAATGTAGTTTTGTTCAGTGGGCATGGTTCAACTAGTTATTACAATATTACTTATAGATACAGATATATGGATTTGGTAGGTATATTAAAAAATAATGACGATTTAGAAAATATATTTATACTTGGAAGAATTCAGGAAATCCCTGAGCAAAAAATCTTAGAGTCGCTTTTAATAAATGATGGATTTGATGAAAATAAAATTCAACTTATATATGACGATTATAGCAACACATTTGAAAATATTAAAAATATACACAAAATACTTTTAGAAAAAAATATTAAAGAAATTATTTTTGTTACCTCACCGTATCACTCAAAAAGAGCAAAATTATCATGGTCAAAATTTGATGATATAAAAGTAAAATTTTGGAAAGGTCATGAATGGCCAAATAAAAATAGTTTTTTTAAATACTCAAAAAATAAAAAAATTATTATTTATGAACATTTATCCATATTAATTAATAAATATAAGGGAAATATAGATTAAACATAATGATTAAAAAAAAATTAGTATTTATTCAATTGAATGAAATAAATTTTGATGAACTAAAAAAATATTCAAAGAATTATAATTTTAAATTTTTTAACGATTCATTTTTTAAAAAATTAAGCACGACAACTTCAGAAGATAAGTATGAGTTATTAGAACCTTGGATACAGTGGGTTTCTATTTACACAGGTTTAGAGGCAGAAAAACATAAAATATTTAGATTGGGGGACTCTGAAAACAAATCATTAGTTCAATTTTATGAATTAATAGAAAAAAAAGGTTATAATGTAGGTGCAATAGGTCCAATTAATCTTAAAAATAATTTAAAGAATTCTCTATATTATGTACCTGATCCTTGGTCAAAGTCCAATTCAGACAATAAATGGATTAATAAAATAATTTCTAGTACAATTAAAAAATTTGTTAATGAAAATTCTTCTCATAATAAATCTTTTTATGATTATATTAAATTACTATTTATCACATTAGTATATTTTAGATTTAATAATTTTAATTTATTATTAAAATTATTAATCAATATTAATCACCATTGGAATAAAGCTCTTTTATTCGAGTTTATAATCAATAACATACATATAAAAAAAATTAAAAAATTTAATCCTGATTTTTCTAGCATCTTTTTAAATTCTGGAGCTCACATACAACACCACTATTATTTTAATTCAAAGTTTACAAATAATATTGCTAATCCAAATTGGTATATAGAGAGTAAATGTGATCCAATTTTTGAAATGTTCAAGTTTTATGATGAGATACTTTTAGAATATAGTAACAATTCAAAATATGACCTTATTTTAGCAACAGGATTAAGGCAAGTTCCTTATGATAGAGTAAAGTATTATTATAGATTAAAAAATCATAAAGAGTTTTTGGATAAATTAAACATTTTTTATAATGATGTAATACCAAAGATGAGTAGAGATTTTATTATATATTTTGATAACCAAAAAAAGTTACAAGACGCCAAAAATATTTTTACTCAGATCAATATTATCAATAAAAGAACCATATTTAATTTTGAAGAGAGAAAAAATTCAATTTTTGTAACTCTTTCTATTAATGAGGAGATTACAGATGATTTTTTATTATTTTTAGATAAAGATAAAAAAATTCAATTTAGTAAATGCGTAAATTTTATTGCATTAAAAAATGGCATGCATGATAAAAAAGGGTATTTTTATTCGAATTTTGATTGTCCATTAATGAAAAATGATAGCCATGTGAAAAATATATATACGACTATAAATAATTATTTTTGACATGAATTATATTAAAATAAAGATACTTAAATTTTACTCATTAATAAGCACTGTCTTTGAAAATACTTTATTAAGATTGAATAAACCTCACTCATTACTAAGTCAAAATGGTTTTTTAAAGATAAAATTAAAAAATAAGCTATTTGAAAATTTAAAATTTGAAAAAAAAATTGATAGGAATACATTTTTTAAAAATTTAATAATGAGTCAGACAGAAATAAAAAAATTAATTGAAAAACTTTTCATAGAAAATGAAATTTCAGATAAGATTACTTCAATGACTGGTTTCAACTATAAAATAAGTTATTTATTACTATATGAAACATTAAACATACCAGATGATTTAAGTAATAACGAAATTTATGCAAATAATTGGCATTTTGATAAACCATATTCAAAAAATACATTAAAATTAATTGTTCCATTTGAAAACATAGAGATAAATTCAGGCCCGATGAAAATTTTAAATATTAAAAATTCTAAAAATTTTATATCAAAAAATACAATTCCAGATCTTGAGTTTACAGGTAGCCAAGATGATGCACTTCTATTTTTTCCGAACTTATGTGCTCATAAAGCAGGAATTCCAAAAGAAAATAAAAATAGAAAACAACTAATGCTTCAATTAAATCCATCAAAAAAATGGAGTTATTCAAAATCTCTCTATATCAAGCAGTTCGAAATAGAGCCGAAGTTTCCTTTGAAAAATATTTTTGAAGCAACTTTTTTACTTTAAGCTTAATTAATTATTAGAATAAATTAATATATTAATTAGAAAAAAATTCTATTATATCTTTAAATTATTTAGTATTTAAATATTTTTTAACATGAGTCATTACTTAATTTTATTTTCAATAATATTTATTTTAAATTTTTTTCTTTTTAGAAATAATTTTAATATAGCAACATATATAAATTTATTTGATATACCAAATTCTGAAAGGAAATTTCATTTAAAACCAACACCATTAAATGGAGGAGTTTTCTATTTTTTAAATTTAATTGTAATTTTTACTTATGATTTCTTTTTTTATGACTCTTCGATTTCTTTTTTTTTTGAATTAAAAGATGAGACTATTCTTGTTTACTTTTTAATAATTAATTTTTTTTTATTATCTCTTGGTATAATTGATGATAAATTATCTATTAAGCCATTAAGCAAAACATTTATTTCATTAATTATATTTATACTTTTTTTAATTATGAATAAAGATTTTCAAATAATAAAACTTAAGTTTGAAAGTTTTAATAAAGAAATAGATTTGTTTGAAATATCTTTTATCTTCACAGTAATTTGCTTTGCGGTAATGCAGATTTGTTTGAATATGTATGATGGTATAAATTTACAATCTTCTATTTATTATAAGGTTTTAATTTTATTTTTTTTAGCTATATCAAATGATCCAGGCTTACAATTGTTCTGTGTATTTACATTGATTTATCTACTTTTTTTTTCATTTTATAATTATAAGGGATTAATATTTTTTGGTGATAATGGTGTTTACATTTTTTCTTTCATTATTTCATTAATGGTTATTAAATTATATAATACTACTACCTCAATAAATGTAGAAAATATTTTGATAATTTTTTTATTTCCTTTTTTAGATTTAATAAGATTATTTTTATATAGATTAGGAAAAAATCAGAACCCACTTGATGCAGACAGGAACCATATTCAGCATATTCTTTTAAAAAAATATGGATTAATAAATACAAATTTAATTATAATATTACCATTAATAACTTCGATGTTATTGTTTCATTTATTGAAGATGAATTTACTATTACTAATAATAGTAAATATCATTGTTTACATGCTTATAATAAAACAGAAAGTAAATGATTAATTTCAATAGATTTAAACATAAGCCAGAAAGTGTTTTAATCATTTCATTGCCAATTTTAATGATTTTTTCAAGATTTTTTCTTGAAATTTCACTTCTTTTTATTTCATTTTCATTTTTATATATTTTGATCAAAAATAAAAACCTATCTAAAATATTTAATTTTTTTACGTATGTATTTTTCATTTTTTATTTTATTCTTTTAATTAGTTATTTATTAAGTGATTTTAAGAGTGAAACATTCACAATATTTTTTTATTTTAGATTTTGTTTATATGTTTTAGCTTTAAGCTTTTTTTTTAATAATGATGATTATTTAGTTAATTTTTTTTTTAAAACAATAGTGTTAGTGGTAATTGTTCTGTTGATTGATGCCATGATACAGTTTGTTTTTGGTAAAAATATTTTAAATTATAAAAATGAGATACCATACAGAGTAACAAGTTTTTTTAATGATGAGCAAATTCTAGGTTCATTTGTTTCAAAAATATTCATTTTTTTATTACTTGCAAAAGTCTTTTTTAAAAGAAGTTTAATAAAAACGCATTTTTTAATTAATTTTTCAATAATTTGCTCACCAATTATAATTTTTTTAAGTGGTGAGAGAGCAAGCATCTTAATTTTTTCAATTATGTGCATTTATCTCTCCTTCTTCTTATACAGAGAAAATAGATTTAAGATATTCTATCGTTTATCATTTATACTAATTTTTGTTCTTTCAGTATTATTGCTTAATTCCAAAACTTACTATGATAGGTATGTATCACATACTCTAAGTGGATTTTTTGACCCAAATTCTGCCCAAAACCAGGATCAATTACCTAAAGATATTAAAACTAAATATAAAATTTTTTTTTTATCAGCAGAGCATCAAAGTTATATGATGACTTCTTTAAATATTTTTAAAGAAAAAAAATTCACTGGATCTGGGCCAAAAAGCTACAGATATGCATGTAAAGAGGAGAATATGAGTGTAAGTCTTACCAGCTGTAACTCACACCCACATAATTACTATTTACAAATTTTATCCGAAACTGGTTTTTTAGGAACTGTGTTTCTTGTGTTTATTTACTTAATGATTGTGTATCGATCTATTATTAACTTTTTTAGAGTTTTCTTTAAAAAAAATTATGATCTATTTGAAATAATTACTTTAGCATTTTATTTTTCTCAATTTTGGCCCATAAATCAAACTGGAAATTTATTTAATAATTTTAATTCAATTATGCTTTTTTTTCCTATGGGTATTTATTTATATCTAAAGGATAGAAGATTAAAAAAATTAATTTAATATAATTAAAGTTTTATTGAACTTACCATTATAATGAAGAAAATTTTTTTGTATTTTGACAATTATAATCTAATAATATAAGTCCAGATGATACATATTATTCAATAAACATTATGAAAAAAAATATAATAGTAGTTACAGGTGGAGCTGGATTTGTAGGGTCAAATTTAATCGCCAAATTATTAGAAACAACTAGTTATAAAATTATTAGTGTTGATAACTACTCTTCAGGAAAGAAAACAAATCATATAAAAAATAAAAGAATAACCTATATAAATTCGCATACAAAAAATATAGCTTTTGCTTTAAAAACAAGAAAAAAAAAAATAAAAACACTTTTTCATTTTGGTGAGTTTGCGCGAATATATCAAAGTTTTTTGAATATGAATCAATGTATTGAATCTAATTCTATAGGAACTTTCCAAGTTTTTAAACTATGTTTAGAGAATGATATTAAATTAATTTATTCAGCAACTTCAGCAAGCCTTGGAAATAATGGAAAAGATAAGAACTTATCACCATATGCATTTTCTAAATCAAAAAATCTAGAATTTTTGGAGAATTTAAAAAATTGGTATAATTTTAATTATGAAGTAATTTATTTTTATAATGTTTACGGACCTAATCAAATTTCAAAAGGAAAGATGGCAACGGTAATAGGTATATTTGAAGAAGCTTATAAGACAAATAAAGCTATGACTGTTGTTAAACCGGGGAGTCAAACAAGAAGGTTCACTCATATTGATGATACGATAGATACTTGTTTATTAGCATGGAAAAAAGGTAAAAACTTACATTATAGTATTTCAAGTAAAAAAAGCTATTCTATATTGGAGGTTGCTAAATTATTTGGTAATAAAATTAAATATTTATCTTCAAGACCAGGTGAAAGATATGCGTCTGCTTTAACAAAAATGAACTTATCAAATAAAGTAATTCGAAAATTTGGAAAAAAATCATTAAAAAACTATATAATTCAGTTTAAAATGAAAAATATTAAAAAAATATAAAACTAAAAAAATAGCAATAATTATTTACAAAGTGATTAATTTAAGTATAAGTACACCGCCTGGTAATTATTGCGAAAGGGTCATACCCGATCCCATTCCGAACTCGGAAGTCAAGCCTTTCTGCGCCAATGGTACTTTGTCTTAAGACATGGAAGAGTAGGACATTGCCAGGCATATATTAAATTATGAAAATTAAAAGCTCATTAAAATCTATAAAAAAAAGAGACTTAAATTCTAAATTGGTTAGAAGAAGAGGTAGAGTTTATGTTATCAATAAAGTAAATCCAAAATTTAAAGCAAGACAGAAGTAATTTTTATGGATAACGAAGACCATAAAAATACCTGGAATAATTTTACGAAATTTGTGTTGTGGGGAACCGTCGCAGTAATCGGGGTTTTAGTTTTAATGGCAATCTTCTTACTGTAAGATTAATGTATGAAAATTGCCTCAATTTTAGAAAATCAAAAAATTGAAAAGAGAATAGCAATCACTCCAGAGATAGCAAAAAAATATATATCCCTAGGTTTTGAAGTTTCTTTATCTGAAAATTATGGAAGTCATCTTGGAATTAAGGATGAAGAATATAAAAAATTAGGAGCATCAATTTTAAATGATGAAAAAGAGGTAATAACTAACGCGGATATTATTGTTCAGTTGGGTTTATTAAATGATGATAAAAATAATTTATTAAAAGAAAATCAAATATTTGTTGGGGTTCTAAACCCATATGATAATAAAGATAAAATAGATATTTTAGTGAAAAAAAATATTAGCACTTTTTCACTTGAACTTCTTCCAAGAATAACAAGAGCTCAATCTATGGATATATTATCCTCTCAAGCAAACCTTGCGGGTTATAAGGCAGTAATAGAGTCGTTTGCTCATTTTGAGAAAGCAATCCCAATGATGATGACTGCAGCAGGAACAATTCCTGCAGCAAAAGTATTAGTGGTTGGTGCAGGAGTTGCGGGACTACAAGCGATTGCAACAGCAAAACGAATGGGTGCGATAGTATTTGCAACAGATGTTAGAATGGCGTCTAAAGAACAGGTCGAAAGTTTGGGAGGTAAATTTTTAACAGTTGAAGGTTCTGAAAATTTAGAGACCGAAGGGGGTTATGCTAAAGAAGCATCAGATGATTTTAAAAAGAAACAGGAAGAATTATTATCAGAAACATTAAAGAAAATCGATATAGTTATTTGTACCGCCTTAATTCCAGGAAAAAAAGCACCAGTAATTATTAAAGAAGACATGATTAATAACATGAATTCTGGTTCAATTATTTATGATTTAGCAGCTATTCAAGGTGGAAACACATCATATACAAAAGTTGATGAAGTTATCGATATAAAAGGCGTTAAAATATTGGGTGAGAGCAATATTTTAAATAAACTTCCAACCTCTGCATCGAATTTATATGCTAAAAATGTATTTAATTTTGTTTCAAATTTATATGATAAAGAAAACAATAAGATAAATATAAATTTAGAGGATGAGATAATTGAAAAAACTTTAATAAAATAAAATTATGGAAATTGATCCCTTTATATTTAGATTAAGCATTTTTATACTCTCTATTTTTATTGGATATTATGTAGTTTGGAGTGTGACACCATCACTTCATACACCTTTAATGTCAGTAACTAATGCAATTTCATCAGTAATAATTGTGGGAGCAATTATTGCAGGCTTAGCAGGTAACTCTGAAACTATTTTTAATACCTCAAGTATCTTTGGGTTTTTGGCAATATCATTAGCGGCAATTAATATATTTGGAGGTTTTCTGGTAACACAAAGAATGCTTGCAATGTATAAAAAAAAGAAAAAGGATAAATAATGTTATCAGCAAATTTATCAGCCATTTTTTATTTGATTTCAGGAGTATTATTTATCTTAGCTCTAAGAGGGCTTTCTTCTCCAGAGACTTCTAGACAAGGAAATTTCTTTGGAATTTTAGGAATGATTATTGCAATAGTGGTAACCTTTTTATCAATTGGTAATTTTTCAACTGGATTTGTAGTTGTTTTAATCTTTCTTTTAATAGGAGGATTAATCGGTGCTTTTATAGCTTACAAAATTCCAATGACAGCAATGCCAGAATTGGTTGCTGGTTTTCATAGTTTAGTTGGTCTTGCAGCTGTATTTGTTGCAATAGCTGCTTTCTTAAATCCTGTAGCTTTTAATTTAGGTTCACCTGGAAATATTAAACTTGGAAGTTTGATAGAAATGTCAATTGGTGCAGCAGTGGGCGCAATAACTTTTTCAGGATCAATAATTGCTTTTTTAAAACTTCAGGGAATAATGTCTGGCTCACCTATAACTTTTAAAGGTCAACATCCACTAAACGCTTTGATTTTAACTTCGATAATTATATTAACCTATTTACTTTGTTCGACACAGTCTTCTAATTTATTTTGGATATTGTTGGGTGTATCATTTTTAATTGGTTTTTTATTAATAATTCCAATTGGTGGCGCAGATATGCCAGTTGTGATTTCAATGTTAAATTCGTATTCAGGTTGGGCTGCAGCAGGAATTGGATTTACTTTAGAAAACACTGCATTAATAATTACAGGTGCATTAGTGGGATCATCTGGAGCAATCTTATCTTATATAATGTGTAAAGGAATGAACAGATCATTCTTCAATGTTATTTTGGGAGGATTTGGTGCAACTGAACAATCCTCATCATCGCAAAGTAAAGAACAAAGACCGGTTAAAAGTGGAAATGCAGATGACGCTGCTTTTCTAATGAAGAATGCTTCATCAGTAATTATTGTACCAGGTTATGGTATGGCTGTTGCTCAAGCGCAACACGCTTTAAGAGAGATGGTTGATACATTAAAAAAAAATGACATAAAAGTTTCCTATGCAATTCATCCTGTTGCTGGAAGAATGCCAGGTCATATGAATGTTTTACTTGCAGAGGCAAATGTTCCATATGACGAAGTATTTGAGCTAGAAGAAATTAATAATGATTTTGCAAATGCAGATGTGGCTTTTGTAATAGGTGCTAATGATGTAACAAATCCAGTTGCAAAAACAGATCCACAAAGCCCGATTTATGGTATGCCAGTTCTTGATGTTGAAAAATGTAAATCAGTGTTATTTGTTAAAAGAAGTTTGTCCCCTGGCTATGCTGGTATTGATAATGATCTATTTTATAAAGAAAATACTCTAATGCTATTTGCTGATGCTAAAAAAATGACTGAAGATATTACTAAAAATCTATAGGTATAAATTTGAATACTAAAATATTTTGTGACATTGCAGAATTAAATCAAATTAAAAGATTTAATAAAAAAAAGATTGTCAAAGGATTTACAACCAACCCAAGCTTAATGAGAAAAGCTGGAGCAAAAGATTACAAATCTTATTCAAAAAAAATTCTTAAAATTTGCAAAAACAAACCAGTATCACTTGAAGTATTTGCTGATGAATATAAAGAAATGAAATTACAAGCAATGAAAATTAATACTTGGGGAAAAAATGTTTATGTAAAAGTGCCAGTTGCTAATTCTAAGGGTAAATTTATGGGTCAAATTATTAAGGAGTTAAATAATCAAAATATAAAACTCAATATAACAGCAGTTTACAACGCAAAACAAACTGAGAAAATTCTAAACTTAATTAATAAAAAATCAAAAGTAATTATTTCTATTTTTGCAGGAAGAGCAGGTGATACTGGCAAAGATCCAATACCAGAGTTTATTAAGAGTATAAAATTATCTAAAAGGTTTAAGAATGTTGAAATATTATGGGCAAGTGTTAGGGAGCCTTATAATTATTTACAAGCAAAACAGTTAGGTTGTCATATCATTACTGTACCACCACCTATTATTGAAAAAATAGAAAATTTTGGGAAATCATTTGATCAACTTACAAAAGAAACAGTAAGTGCCTTCTTAGTCGATAGTAAAAAATCTAACTTTAAAATTTAACTTTAATTGGTTGCGGGGGACGGATTTGAACCGCCGACCTTCAGGTTATGAGCCTGACGAGCTACCAGACTGCTCCACCCCGCGGTATACTTAAATTCTATTTTTAAGTTTATTTAGCTTTTTAACTCTTTTAATGTTTTCTTGTAGAATTCTTTTTTTTTTCTCAGAAGGTTTTTCGTAAGTATTCTTTAATTTTATAACCTTAAAAAAACCATCACGTTGTAGTTTTCTCTTAAGTACTCTAAGTGCTTGTTCAATATTGTTATCTTTTACTTCTATTTTCATAAGTATTTTTAAATGTGAGTGATTATCACTATAAAATTTTGATGTCTATTAAATTTATTCAATGTTTGAAATTTCTTTTGCTTGTTTTGCTTTTTCTTTTTCTTTTTTTTCTCTTTTTATTCTTCTCTCAGCTTTTTCTAGGGCTTCTAATAGATCTTTTTGACTAAATAGGTTCAAAGCAACAGGGTCTTTTGGATTTAAATTATTATAGTTCCAGTAGCTTTTATTTCTTATAGAGGTTACAGAATTTTTAGTTATTCCAACTAGTTTTGCAATTTGTGAGTCCTTAAGCATATTATGTTGTTTAATTAGCCACAAAGCTGAGTCTGGCTTATCCTGTCTCTTAGATAAAGGTATGTATTTTTTAGTCTTCTTTTCAGTATTCGATATTTCTATATCAGTATTTTTGATAAGCAGGGCTCTATTTTCATCTTTTGATGATAGTTCAATCTCTTCTCTAGAAAGTTGACCTGAAATTATGGGATTATAGGCTTTAATTCCCTTTGCAACTTCACCATCAGCAATACCTTGAATTTCAACTTCGTGAAGATTACAAAAATTTGCAATTTGTTTAAAAGTAAGTGTTGTATTTTCAACTAGCCAAACAGCCGTAGCCATTGGCATCAAAGGTGCGTTTGACATTTAATTTTTTTTATCTGATTTAAAATTTTGAAATTTTTTATTAAATTTACTTATTCTACCTTTATCCATTAACTTCTGTTTTCCACCAGTCCATGCAGAATGAGATTTTGGATCAATTTCTAATTTAAGTAAGTCCCCTTCAGCACCCCAAGTTGATTTTGTTTCAAATTGTGTTCCATCAGTCATTTCGACTTTGATTGAGTGATAGTTTGGATGTATGTCTTTTTTCATAACGAGACTTATAGCAAAAGAATTTTATAACACAATTAAAAGTTAACTAAATTTTCCAACATTTTTTCATTAATTGCAGCACTTGAAGCCTTAATATCAATTTTATTTACATCAAATTTATGAATATCGTTAACTATTCCCCCTGCTTCTTTGACCAATATCTCTCCAGCAGCTACATCCCAAAGGTTAATATTATTATGAAAAAAACCATCAAGTCTACCGGATGCAACGTAAGCCAAATCTAATGCAGCACACCCACTATATCTCATATTAAGATCACTAAATTTAACGCCCTCATGATTGCTTGAAAACAAACAGTCATCAATGGAATTCTTTTTTGATACTCTTAGTCTTTGGTTATTTAAAAAGGCTCCTTTATCTTTTTCTGCAAAAAACATTTCATCTTTGATTGGGTCAAAAATTAAACCACTTACAATTTGTTCTTTAGATTTAAGAGCAATGCAGATTGCAAAGTGAGGTATGCCATGTAAAAAGTTTGTTGTTCCATCAATTGGGTCAATAATCCAAATATTTTCTTTATCATTATTTTTAATTACACCAGTTTCTTCAGTTATGAAGGAGTAGTTTTTTTTAATTTTTGATAATTCTTCAATTAAAATCTTTTCAACATGTTTGTCTGTTTTTGTAACAAAATCATAAGGTCCCTTTTTTGATACTTGTAATTTTTCAACTTCACCAAAATCTCTAATTACAGATTTGGATGCTTTTTCTGCAGCCTTAATCATTATGTTGAGATTTGCAGATATAGAAATCATTTTGATTATATTTTTTTTATATACTCGAGATTCCTTGTATCAACAATTACTTCATCGCCAGAGTCTATAAAAGGTGGAACTTGAATATTTAAACCATTATCTAAGGTTGCAGGCTTATAAGATGAAGAGACAGTTTGTCCTTTAAGGGCAACATCTGTTGTTTCGATTTTACATTTTACCTGATTTGGTAGCTCAACTGAAATTGGACTATCATTATAAAAACTTACTGACACTTCAAGGTTTTCAGTCATTAACTTTCCTTTTTCTCCAATGATATCTTTTTTTATTTCAATCTGTTCAAATGTTTTAGGATCCATAAAAAAATAGTTATTTTCATCATCATATAAATAATTAAACCTTGTTTCTTCCAGTGATGCTTTTTCAACAGTTTCGCTAGATCTAAATCTCTCGTTTAATTTTGTATTTTTTCCAACACTTTTCATTTCAACCTGTGCAAATGCGCCACCTTTACCTGGTTTAACATGTTGAGTTTTTAAGACTTGCCATAAGTCATTTTTGTATTCCAAAAGCATTCCTACTCTTATTTCTCCTGCATTAATTTTCATTTAAGTTTTTCTATAGTTTTTAAAGGTTTATATTTTTTATTATTCCAAACGTAGCTTGAGATAGCCAATAAATTGGCATTGTTCAATAATAGTTTTTTATAATTATTAAAATTTATTCCTCCAATAGCAACTATTGGTGTTTTGGTTAACTTTTTTACTTTATTTAAAATTCTAGGTGTAGTCCTATATTTAACTTTTTTTGTTTTTGTGGAATAGAAGGCTCCAAATGCAATATAGTCAGCTTTATCTTTAATAGCAGCTTTTGCTAATCTGATAGAGTTATGACAGGTAATTCCAATAATTTTATTTCCAATAATTTTTCTTGCATTATTTATATCCATATCTTTTTGACCTAAGTGGCAGCCATCAGCATTAAGTTTATTTGAAAGTATTGGGTCATCATTTACTAAAAATTTTACCCCATTCTTTTTACAAATTGAGTGAATTTTTTTTCCAATTACAATTTTTTGTTGGAGTGAATATTTTTTTAGCCTCAATTGAAAAAGACTAACCTTACCAGTTTTAAGCACTTGATTTAAATCCTGATAAAATTGAGGGTATACTTTGTTTGGGGAAATAAGATAAATAAATTTTTTTTTACTTATTCTCAAGTTCGCTAGACCATTTACCTTGAGCAGCTAAAGTGTTCATTTTTGCCCTGTGATTAAAAATATTTTGAGTTCCATTGATATTTTTAATATCTTTTGACCAAAATTTAAGCGCACTTTGTTGCAGAGCTCTTCCATAAGAGTAAGTTAATATAAAATTAGTATCATTATTATTATTAATTAGGTTTAAGTTCTCTGTTGCTTCTATTTCTGATTGACCACCAGATAAAAAAGCTATCCCTGGCACTTCATTTGGAACAGATTTTTTAAGACACTCTAGGGTTTTGGAAGAAACCTCCTCATTAGAAATTTTATTTTTTGATTTATTGCCTGCTAGAATCATATTGGGTTTTAAAATTATGCCAGTTAAATCAATTTTATGGGCCATTAACTCTTCAAAACATTTTTTAATTACTTCAGACGTTTTAATTAAGCAATCATCCGCTGAATGTTCACCATCCATTAATACCTCTGGCTCTACAATTGGAACCATTCCAGACTCTTGCACCAAAGCAGAATATCTTGCCAAAGCATGCGCATTTGAATTAATTGCAAGTTTACTAGGATATTTTTTTCCAATATTGTAAACACCTCTCCATTTTGTAAATCTAGCGCCAAGTCCATAATATTTCTTTAATCTTTCTCTTAGTCCATCTAAACCCTCTGTAACTTTTTCTTCTAATGAATTTGCAAGATCTTTTGCTCCAGTATCTACTTTTATTCCGGGAACAGCTCCTGATTCTGAGATCAAAGCTGGTATCGTTTTTCCAACACTCGATTTCTGATTGATCGTTTCATCATACAAGATAACACCACCAATGCAGTCTTTCATGCTGTCTGCTGTAAAAAGTGTTTCTCTAAAAAGAAGCCTGTTTTCCGGTGATGATTGAATATCTACCGAGTCTAATCTTTTAGTCATAGTTCCATTACTTTCATCTGCAGCAAGTATTCCTTTACCGTTAGAAAGAATTTTTAGAGCAATTTTATTTAGTTCTGACATTTTAGTTTAAAGCTTTTATACCAGGAAGTTCTTTACCTTCAAGATATTCCAAGAAGGCTCCACCAGCAGTAGAAACAAAATTAAAATTATTTATTATATTTAAACTATTTAATAAAGACACTGTATCTCCTCCCCCAGCAACTGAATAAACTTTGTTAGATCTATTATTTTCAGTTATCTTCTTGGCAATTTCAATACTACCATTAGCAAAGCTGGGATTTTCAAAATATCCAGCAGGCCCATTCCATAAAATAGTATTACTCTCCTCAATAATATTATTAATCATACTAATAGTTTTTGGACCTATATCTAAAATCATTTCATCTGGTGATACTTCATTTAATTCTTTTATTTTTGGATTTCCATTTAAATTTTTTCCAACCATAACATCTTGAGGGTATAATATTTTGCAGTTTTCAGTTTGTGAGAGTAAAAAAATTTCTTTAACAATTGAATCTGAGTTTTCTTCTTGTAAGGATTTTCCAATATTATTGCCCATATATTTAATTATATTATTAGCCATTCCACCTACGATTATAATATTATCAAATTTAGGTATTAAATTTTTGATTATTTTAATTTTAGTTGATACTTTTGAGCCTCCAATTATACATGTTATAGGTTTTTTAATTTCTGAAGTGATTTTTTTTAAAGCATCAATTTCTAAATTAAGTTGTAATCCTGAAAAAGAAGGTAAAAATTTTGTTATTTCATGAATTGATGCGTGTGATCTGTGAGAGCATGAGAAAGCATCATTAACATAGATGTCACCTAAGGCTGCAAGTTGTTTAGCGAATTGCTGATTATTTTTCTCTTCTTCAGGATAAAATCTTATATTTTCTAACATAACTATTTTTTCATCATCACTAATAAACAAAGCTGCGCTGTCTATCTCTTTAACATTTTTGGAAATGAGTTTTATATTTTGACTTAATTTTATCTCTAAATCTTTACATATTGGTTTAAGGGAAAGTTCATTGACAACTTTTCCTTTTGGTCTTCCAACGTGAGAAATAATTATAATTTTTGCTTTTTGAGAAATTAGAAACTTTAAAGTAGGTAGAATTTTATCAATCCTTGTTGTGTCAGTTATTTTTTCACCAAGTAAAGGAACATTTAAATCTAATCTTAATAAAACTTTTTTATTATTAAGATTGATTTCTTCTTTAATACTTTTCATTAAGAAATGTTATGAAAGTATTCTGCTATGTCACACATTCTATTTGAAAATCCCCATTCATTGTCGTACCAAGCTGAAATTTTACCCATATTTTTACCCACTACACTAGTAAGTGATGAGTCTACAATTGCTGATGATGAATTATGATTAAAGTCAATAGAGACTAATTTTTCTGATGTTATTTCTAGTATCTTTTTGGACTGATTTTTAGAAATTTTTTTAAATGCTTCATTGATTTTTTCTTTGCTAATCTCTTTTTTAGTACAAAAAACTAATTCAATAAGGGACACATTTGGAGTTGGAATTCTCATAGCAACACCTTCTAATTTACCTTTTAATGATGGAATTATTTCTCCTATAGCTTTTGAAGCTCCTGTAGATGTAGGAACAATTGATTGGCTTGCAGATCTTGCTCTTCTTGGGTCTTTGTGAGAGTTATCTAAGATTCTTTGGTCACTTGTAAAAGCATGAATTGTAGTCATAAAACCTTTTTCGATTTCAAAATTTTTATGAAGCACGTTTGCAACTGGCGCCAAACAATTCGTGGTACAAGATGCTGCAGAAATTATTTGATCGTTTTTTGTGAGTTCCTTCTCATTTACACCAAAAACAATAGTTTTGTCTGCGTTCTTACATGGAGCAGAAACTATAACTTTTTTTGCACCATTATTGATATGTGCTAATAATTTTTCTTTTGAATTAAATTTCCCAGTACATTCAAAAACATAATCAACACCAAATTTTTTCCAATTAATGTCCTCAATTTTTGACTCTTGCGAGAAAGTAATTTTATTTTTATTAATAATTAAATGTTTTTCGTCGTAATCAAGATTTGCATTAAATTTTCCATGAATTGAGTCATATTTTATTAGCATACAACTTGCTTCAGAATTAGATCTATTATTAATGTGTTTTATTTTAATATCTTTATTTTGACTTTCAATAATTGCTCTAATAACCATACGACCAATTCTTCCCATGCCATTAATACCAACATTTATAGTCATATTTTCTTTCTAACCATTTTTTTTAATTTGCTAGCAATGTTTGATGATGTCAAACCAAAGTATTTATATATTTCTTTGTAAGGAGCACTTTTTCCGAATGTATCAATTCCAAAAGCTAACCCATCTTTGCCTACATATTTTTTCCAACAATCTGTTGATGCAGCTTCTATTGAAATTTTTATTTTTGTTTCATTAATTATTTTTTGTTTGTATGAATTTGATTGTTCATCAAAAAGATCTTGGCATGGCATCGATATTACTTTTGAATATATCTTATCTTTGGCTAATTTATGACTAGTCTCAATTGCTAAATTAACCTCAGAACCACTTGCAATTATTGTTAAATGAACTTTTTTATTTGTTCTTAAAACCTCATATGCTCCTAGGGAACATTTGTTAGTGTTTGAAAATTTTTTTCTTATTGGATCAAGATTTTGTCTGGTTAAAGATAAAACACTGGGTGTTTTTGAACTTTTTAGAGCATGTTCCCAACATTCTATAGTTTCTAATCTGTCTGCGGGTCTAAAAACATTTAGATTTGGAATAGATCTTAAACCTGACAACTGTTCTATTGGTTGATGAGTTGGACCATCTTCTCCAAGTCCAATAGAGTCGTGAGTCATGACATAAATAACTCTTTGTTGCATTAATGCTGATAATCTTATTGATGGTTTGCAATAATCTGAGAATATTAAAAATGTTCCACCATAAGGAATAAAGCTACTATGAAGAGCAAGACCATTCATTATTCCACTCATTGCGTGCTCTCTTACACCGTAGTGAATGTAATTACCGTTAAATTCACCAGGTTTGACTATTTTATGATGTTTAGTTTTAGTATTATTTGATCCTGCTAAATCTGCAGAACCTCCAACTAAATTATTAGTAACACTAGTCAATGCATTTAAAGTAAGCTCTGAGGATTTTCTAGTAGCTAAACTTTTTAAATTTTTAATTGTATTTTGTTTTTCAGTTTTTAAAATTTTTGTAAAATTATTTTTTAGTAAATTATTTATTATTACTTTTTTCTTTTTATAAATCTTGTTCCAAGTATTTTCAAGTTTTTGACCTTTTTTTCCAATTTTTTTCCACTCATTTAAAATTTTATTTGGAATCTCAAAAGGTTTATAGTTCCAATTTAGTTCATTTCTCACAAGTTTAATTTCATCTAGACCTAAAGGGCTTCCATGCGATGATGATTTGCCTGATTTATTTGGAGATCCATAGCCAATTTTGGTTTTACATGAAATAATTGTTGGTTTTTTTGCATTTTGAACTTTTTTTAAAGCCCTAAAAATTTCTTTTTCATTGTGACCATCGATAAGAATATATTCCCAGCCATAACTTTCAAATCTTTTCTTAAAATTATCTGATACTGCTAAGTTAGTTGGTCCATCAATTGATATTGAATTATTATCAAAGAGCATCACTAAATTTTTTAGTTTTAAATGTCCAGCTAAACTCATAGCTTCATGACTTATTCCCTCCATTAAGCAACCATCTCCAGCAAGAACATAAGTTTTGTGATTTATAATTTCTTTACCAATTTTTTTTTTTAAAATTTCTTCAGCAATTGCAAAACCAACTGCGTTTGCAATTCCCTGACCAAGTGGACCT
>Ga0315320_10000751_pt1 | contig 26762 bp, 18 predicted proteins | sample M140m21515metaG_FD_203458 | JGI IMG/M metagenome (GOLD analysis project Ga0315320, IMG submission 203458) | Ammonia-oxidizing marine archaeal communities from Monterey Bay, California, United States - M1 40m 21515 | ecosystem: Environmental > Aquatic > Marine > Coastal | place: USA: California... | reverse complement strand
TGGCAGCAATAACAGCCGCCGCGGTAATGGCACTGCGGGAAAAAACTGGTCTACCGATGATGGAGTGTAAAAAAGCGCTCACCGAGTGCGGCGGTGATACGGAACAGGCTGTTGACTGGCTACGCAAACAAGGTGTTAAAACACAGGCTATGCGAGCCGATCGTGAAACTTCAATGGGCCGGCTAGCCATTTATACAGACCTCGAAAAAGGTGTTGGGGCGCTCATCGAACTCAAGTGCGAGAGTGCTCCAGTGGCAGGCAGCCCTGACTTCAAAGATTTGGTGAATGACATTGCGAAAACACTTGCCCTAGGCTCTGGTGCTGCGTCTCCAGAAGAACTCCTCGATCAAAAAAGTCAGGCACATCCAGATAAGACTCTTAGAGAACTTAAGGACGACCTATTCAACCGCATGCGTGAAGTTTTCGAACTCTCCCGTATCTGTCGAATTGATGCGCCGTGCGGTGGATATGCCCATCATGACGGCTCGAAGGCTGCTCTTGTTGAGATCTCCGGTGAAACCACAGGATCAACTGCTGCAGAAGTTGCAAAAGACGTGGCTATGCATATTGTTGCTCTTTCACCTCAGGCAATTGTTAAAGAAGATCTTGATCAAACAGTTGTTGATAAAGAACGTGAAATCCTCACGGAAGCCGCAAGGCAGGAAGGAAAGCCCGACAATATCATTCAGAAAATGATCGAGGGCCGACTTCGAAATTTCTTCAGCCAGTGTGTATTGCTTGAGCAGCCTTTTGTCAAAGACGACAAACAAAGCGTTGGAAAACTTGTAAAAAGTGCCGGGCTTGAAGTCAAACGTATGGAACATTGGAAAATTGGCAGTGGAGATTAAAGATTTTTACAGGCAGTAGGTCAGCTTCGTCGCTGATCTACTCCACTCTTCCTTTTATTCCCGCGTAGCCACTCATAGTAAACTATATTTTATGTCATCAGCCCCTTACCGCCGCGTGCTCTTAAAGCTTTCTGGAGAAAGTTTTTCTCATGCCGGAGAACGTGGTATTGCAATGGAAGAAGTTCTTCACATTGCTAACCAAACGGTACAGGCAGCTGCCCGTGGAACACAGTTAGCTGTTGTCATTGGTGGCGGTAACATTCTTCGTGGTGCCTCCTTCACGGCAGGAAATAGTGGCGTTCAAGAAGCAACCGCTCACTACATGGGCATGTTGGCGACCGTAATTAATGGATTGGCCTTGCAGGACGCAATAGAGAGTCTCGGTGTTGAAACGCGATTAATGACTGCCATTCGCATGGATGGTGTTGCAGAGCCATACATTCGACGAAGAGCGCGCCACCATCTCGACAAAGGAATCATCGTTATTCTTGCTGCCGGAACAGGGAGTCCCTTTGTGACAACTGACACAGCAGCAGCTCAGCGTGCGCTTGAACTCGAAGCGGATATCCTGATGAAGGCGACGCGTGTTGACGGAGTTTATTCAGATGATCCTGAAAAAAATCCCCATGCCGTGCTCTACCGTGACCTCAGTTTTCAACAGGTTCGAGAACAGAATCTAAGAGTGATGGACGCAACAGCAATATCCCAATGCATGGAACACAACATGCCCATACTTGTTTTTAATTATCGTAAAGATGGCAATATTGAACGAGCCGTTGCCGGTGAAAAGTGTGGCACGCTTGTGAGCAGCCATACGGAGACTGCTTCAGGTTGACGACATACTTGCTCTTCGTTGGCAAGTGAGTGACAATCTTAGCATCGTGTGAATAAACTCAGTACGCAATCTTGCCCTAGGGCAAGGAGGAAAGAAAATGGCAGCCGATGAAATTCTTCTGGACGCGGAGGAACGAATGGAGAAAGCTGTTGATGTCTTTCGGAACTCACTGACTGGAATCCGCACCGGCCGTGCTAATCCGGGGCTTGTAGATTCACTACGGGCCGAGGTCTATGGGTCACCAACTCCGATTAAGTCCTTGGCAAACGTAGGAGCGCCTGAGCCGAACCAGATTGTTATTCGACCTTTTGATCCAGGAACGATAAAGGACATCGAAAAAGCAATTCAGTCAAGTGACTTGGGTCTCAATCCCCAAAGCGATGGTAGAGTCATACGTATTACAATCCCATCACTTTCAACCGACGTTCGAAAAAAGATGACTGCTCGTATTAAAGAACTTGCAGAAGAATCAAGGGTCGCAATCCGTAACGTAAGAAGAGACGCAAATAAAGCTGCTGATGGGGAAAAGGCAAGCAGCACTATGACGGAAGACGATTGCAACAGTACCAAAGAAGAAGTTCAAGATCTCACAAAGAAATTTGAAGGACGCGTAAGCGATCTCGCAAAAGCAAAAGAGACCGAAGTGATGGATAATTGACTTTTTTGTGTTTGGAGAACTTTGAGCCAGACCAACACCCATGACAAACTTCGACGCTATCATTCCCGTTCGACTGAATAATATTGTCAAACGATATGGGCGACGAACTGTACTTGATGGTGTTTCACTAGATGTTACTCATGGAATTACAGGTCTTGTTGGGCCCAATGGCGCTGGCAAAAGCACACTTGTCAGATCCATCCTTGGCCTTGTACGACTTGCTTCTGGTCAAGCACGGGTATTCGGAAAGGACCCATATCGTGCACCTCGTCGTGTTCGTCAGATTGTTGGAGTTGTTCCCGAAGATGAATGTACGATCCCAGGTTTATCTGGTGTTGAGATGGTTCGATATGCCGCACGTCTTTCAGGCTTACCATCAACTGAAGCACTGCGGAGGTCTCATGAAGTCTTAGATTGGTGCGATGCGGGTCAAGAGCGTTATAGACCCGTCGAGACGCTCTCAGTTGGCACTCGTCAGAAGGTCTCTTTTGCCGCTGCTATCGTTCATGATCCAGATATGATTATTTTAGATGAGCCGACGAATGGGCTTGACCCCATTGAGCGACAGGCAATGCTTGGGCGTCTCACTACTCTCGCCAAAGATCATGGGAAAACAATCTTTGTTTCAACACATGTTCTGCCTGATGTAGAGGCTATCTGTGATCGGGTCATCGTGCTTGCTGGAGGTCGTGTACGACTCACCGGTACCATTGACGCGCTTACTAAGCCTCCGCAGCCTGAACACCATCTTGTGGGAATTGGACCTCTGAAAAATCTTGCTGCAAAACTCTCTGAGCGTGGTCTTACTGCACGTGTGGAAATACGTGAGACAGAATCCATTATTTCTCTTGTGTCACCAAATCCAGAAAATATCAACACGGTCTGGGCTGCTGCAGCTGAAACTGGAGTAAGCATTCGCTCTCTATCACCGGCAACCCGTCCACTCGAAGATATCTTCATTGAAACGCTTCGCCAGTCTGAACAAGTTTCCAATAAACAAGACCAGACCCTGCGAGGAAGCCACTAATGCCATTGCAAGATGTCGGTTATCGTCCGTGGAATAAGAAGCGATGTGGTCCTTCGACAACGATCTGGGTTATTGCTCTGACTGGCATTCGGCTGGCTTGGGAAAGCCGTTGGCTTCGACGCATGGTCTTTTTTGCTTGGAGCCCAGCACTTATTTTTGCTGCCAGTTTTTTTGCGTTTGAACAGGCTGTTGACGAGGGACGCCTGACCTCGCTTGGCACAGCGGCGCAACGTGGCCGCAATCTTGATGGTGTTGGCATGCTAGGCACTGTTCTTGCTGATGCCCTCGGCGGTAATGATGGGGACGTTGATGTTCAAACAACACGACATCTGGTTTGGACTCGACTCCTTCTGGCCTTCATGCGAGCCCCTCAAGCGATGCTTCTGGCAGCCGTTCTTGGATTAGTTGCCCCGACACTCATTTCACGTGACTTGAGGGCAAAAGCTTGGCTCATTTATTTCACAAGACCTGTAGGGCGAGCAGAATACATACTCGGTAAGTCTCTTATCCTCTTTCTATTAGTTCTTGTCATAACCATGCTGCCTGCACTCGCACTCTGGTTCACAGGTGTTCTTGTAAGCCCCAGTGTTTCAGTTGCATTTGAGACGTGGGACCTTCCAATTCGTATTATTGCTGCAAGCTTAATCCTAGCCATTCCAACGGTCTTTCTAGCCCTAGCTTATTCATCACTCACGGCTGAAAGTCGTATCGCTAGTTTTGCGTGGTTCGCTACATGGGTGGCGTGCTGGATTGCGCATGGAGCACTTACAACAGCCGATCTTGTTGCCAGCACACAAGATGGTGGCGCTTCAACTGTTCTATCAGCGACCAAAGCAGATCAAGCTTCCCGTAGTTCAAAAATTGAAGTCTCTCCATTAAGACGTAACTTTCGATGGTTTGCCCGTGCCGCTGGAATCGACACCGGGCAGGATCGTTGGGCTTGGGTCTCTCCGTATCATGCGCTTGGTGCAGTTCAGGCGGCTATCTTTGGTATTGATACACGACCAAGTTCCTGGTGGCCATCTTCAATGACATTGCTCCTGATGAGTGTCAGCAGTCTCGTTATTCTCTCATGGAGAATAACTGCTCCAGCATCGAGTTAACCCACAATTTTGCCCGCTCCATTACCCATGCTTTCCCTCCAGCACGTTACAAAGCTTTACGGCACTGTCATTGGCGTCAACGACGTTTCAGCTGAACTAGACCAAGGTGCTCACGGACTACTTGGACCAAATGGTGCTGGGAAAACGACACTACTTGGACTTATTACTGGACAATTGCGCCCAACTATTGGATCTGTACAGGTGTTCGGGGAAGCTCCTTTCGGAAACCGAAGGATTCTTGCCAGAATTGGGTATTGTCCAGCTGCCGACATCACTGAACGTAATGCGACGCCACAAGAATGGGTCACCTACCTCATGCGACTGAGCGGTTTTGATACGGCTGAAGCACCTCGGAGAGCTGCACGTGCACTCGAAGAAGTCGGTCTTGGTGAAGCATGTGTTCGCCCTCTTTCAACACTTTCAAAAGGCATGCGTCAACGGGCGAAATTAGCTGGAGCGTTTGCACACGAACCCGACTTGCTTGTACTCGATGAACCATTTGATGGCCTTGACCCTATTGCTCGGCATGACCTAGTCAATCTTGTACGAACATGGGCTCAGACGAGAAGCCTTCTCGTAGCGAGTCATCTTCTACACGAAGTCGAAGCACTACGCGCCGATCTCGCTGTTATTCTTGGAGGTCGTCTTGTTGCAAATGGATCTGCGTCAGAAATCAGAGAACTCGTTGACGCCTTACCAACTACGATCACATTCAAAACACCCTCTGTCAATAATCTTGCTCAAATAGTCTGTGCAGCTGGTGCTGTAGAAACACTGCATATACCCGATGTCAATACAGTTGTTGTTGGGACAAGACAAGTCAGTCACCTCACAGCTGCGGTTGCCAAAGCAGTTCATGAAGGTCTTGTAGTACGTGAAGTAATCGCTGAGGATAGAACACTCGAGGGTATCTTCAGTCGACTCGTGAAACTGCATCGGGGAGTTGAGCAATGAATGATTCTTCACACATGGCGACCCCTCGTGACCAACAACAAAATTGCTCTTCCAAAGAGAATAAATTTGCGGCAATCCGAGCAGTAACCAGTTTTCAGCTCAGTCGATTAATGACTCGCCCCCGCCTTGCTATGGGCCTCGCTGGTGCCATTTTCCCAGCAGCAGTTATGTTTGCAGTTACACGCACGGCACCAATTGATCGAAACATGACTGTTGTCATGATGTATGCCCTTATTCCTGAGGCACTTTGTGTCCTTGGGCTTCTTGTAACAATGTGTCCTGTTGTCGCTGACGAACTTGAACGGGGAACGTGGATACATATTGCCGTCCGGCCAGGTGGTCGACAAAGCTTGCTTTTGGGCACATTTGCTGCTGCTGTCCTCTGGACAGGCACTGTTGCTTTCACGGCACTCATACTCACACTGCTTGTTGCTCAGCCGACACAGCCAGTCGGACTAGTGGTGATGTTTACAATACTTATTGGATTATCCTGTATCGGACGAGCTGCTCTGTTTGCACTTCCTGCCGTTATCCTGCCAAAACGTGCCCTCATCGCCAGCGTTGGTGTTGCCTTGATTGTTGAGTATTTTGCAGGTTTACTACCTGCTGTTGTAAATCAAATCACAGTAAGTTTACGGCTGCGAAGTCTTCTTGTTGAATGGATGGAATGGCGACGAGAACTGCCGATTGAGATGACGCTTTTTGTGGATGATTATTCAGCACCCGTGCAAATAATTGCTGTCTGCATTCTTGTTTTTGTACTTCTTGCAACTGCTGGATTTATTCTCAATCATCGACAGTTTCCACCAAGTGTAGAAAATTAATGGATGGATAAAACAACAGAATTCATTGATGATGATCCAGTCATCTACGTTGAAGATCTTGTAAAAGAATACAAGAGTAGTGATGGTACGATTGTTCGGGCAGTTGACAATATTTCAATGTCTGTTGCTGCAGGTGAAATTGTTGGATTGCTAGGTGCTAACGGTGCTGGGAAAACGACAACACTTCGCATTATTGCAACGCTTTTACAACCAACATCTGGTCGCACTCAAGTTTGTGGTCACGACAGTATGAAAGACCCCGTTGGAGCACGACAGTCCCTCGGATATGTATCGGCCACAACTGGTGTGCCGGATCGCCTGACAGCCCGCGAATTACTTACTTCTTTCGGACGCCTTCATGGTCTTGATGAAGATGCCATCAAAGAACGACTGGAGTGGCTTATTCAAACACTTTCCTTAAGCGATTACATTGATCGCCCCGCTGGCAGGCTTTCTTCAGGACAACGGCAGCGTATTTCACTAGGCAGGGCACTTGTTCATAACCCCCCGGCTCTTGTTTTGGATGAACCTACAAATGCGCTCGACGTTGTAGGGTCACGTGATCTACTTGACACGCTTGACCACCTAAGAGAACGAGGTCACGCAATTTTACTATCAACACACCGCCTCCACGAAATCGAACACCGGTGTGATCGCTTTGTCATTATTAACACTGGACACATTGTTGCCATGGGCACGCGTGGTGCGCTCGTTTCAGATTCGGGTGATCTTGAAAGTGCATTTTTTCGTGCAATTGATAGAGAGACCCCTGCATGAACCACACTGTTAGTTCTCTCTGGGCCGCTGTGTCATTAGCTCGTCGTGATCTCCTCGAATTTTTAAGAGACCGAAGAACTGTTGCTGTCACGCTCCTATTACCAATGATCACATATCCATTGGTTGCTCTTTCGAGTTCTCTTGGTGTTCGAACAGGTTTACAAACTACCGCAGAGCAACAGTCAGCAACGCCACTTTCACTTGTTCTTAGTGGACCTGAATCTCCTCGTTTAGCTACTCGTCTTGGAATGATTCTTTTAGAGGCTAAAGAGAATATTCCGCCCGGATGGCCCAGTGACGTCTTCGCTGAGATTGAATCATCTGACAAAGCAAAGCAACTTCTTGATTCTGGAAAAGTTGATTTATGGATCGACGTACCAGAAGGATTTACAGAACAGCTTACAGGATTTAACACGATTGATCTGACTGCCCATGTCTCGGACGAATATCCTGCAAGTACCAAAACTCGGGCCCAGCTTGAATCACTCATGCAGAGTTTTGCGACTCAGATTCGCGAGGAACGAATGGAACTCGCAGAAGTTCCACGCAGTTTCTTCAACCCCATCAAATTAATATTCGAGGGCAAGGATCCTGCAGAAGTGATTGCTGATCGAAGAATCATTGCGCCGGTCTTAGGAGCAATACTCGTACTTCTCGCCGTATTAACAATGACTGGGTCATTTTATCCAGCAATCGATGCCATTGCTGGTGAAAAAGAGCGGGGCACAATTGAGACACTTCTCATCGTCCCATGTCGCACACAAGATATTGTGTTTGGGAAATTTCTCGCTATTTTCGGTGTGACACTCGCCACGCTTGCGGCAAACGTGATTTCGATTCTTCTGACCATTCTTGTCTCCTTGCGATATTTTCCTGATGGTTCTGCAGAGTATTATTTACAAAATATTTGGCGAGGAGCATTCGTTACACTTATTTCATTCATCGGTCTTTCTTCCGTCGCATCAGCGATGAGCCTCGCTGTCACAACTGCTTCAAAAAGCGTGAAGGAAGCACAAAACACGCTTACGCCTGTTATCCTTCTTATCAGTGCACTCGCAGGCATATCGCTTCTGCCAGGCATTAGCATCAATGGTTTTGTACCTGCAGTACCTTTTACTGGGCAAATAGTTGTTTCTCAGGATGCCTTAACGCCACCACCAACAGAACAACAGCCCATCACTCATGATGATCAAATATCTTCGTCATGGGAAATGACTACACCCATTGCTAGGCTCGCACCTCTGCTCACGACAATGCTCTCCAGTGTCGGTGTTACCTGGGTACTTCTTCGTGGAACGGCAGCAATGCTCACTGACGAAGACATCCTATTTCGTGGTCCAGACGCAGCAAGTGGTTTTGCACGTCCAGCTCCTCGGCTTGTTCCCGGTGTCATTCACGGTGGTCTCGCGCTTGCCGTTGGCCTGGCTGGTCTTTGGTACGTTCAAGGAATTAGTCCTGCAAATATTGTATTAGCAATACCTGTACAACAAGTGGCGGTTATTGCTCCTCTTGCAATGCTCCTTTGGTGGCAACGGGTCAACATACAAAAAACATTCTCTCTTTCTTGGCCTGGTACTGGATCGCCTTGGTCTTCTTACCTAGGTGGCCTAAGCGCACTGCTAGGTGGCGTTTTGACCGGAGGAGGACTTTTTATTCTTGGTGCCGCGGTTCTCTTACAACTCACTAGCATTGAGATGTCACCGGCCATGAAACAACTCTCGGAGAAAATTCTTTCTCTCATGCTCGATCAACCTTGGTGGCTGGCATGGATATTGATCGCAATACTCCCAGCATGTCTGGAGGAACTCCTCTTTCGAGGCTGGGTACTTTCTGCGTTCTGTGGGGAAAAACCCGGCACACAAAGGATGGCTCTCGCTGTCTTTGCACAAGCGATCTGCTTTGCACTCTTTCATCTTCTTCCAGAGCGTATGCCACAAACATTTTTGCTTGGAATAGCACTCGGCACAATTGTACTTCTCACGAAAAGCATCTACCCGGCAATTCTCTGCCATGTCACAAATAATTCAATGCCACTCCTTCTTCTCTTTATGACTGGCATCAAAGACAAAGAATCCCTACCCAGTTCAGCAACAACTGATGCAATGAATCTATCTTTACCACCACTTGCCATTGTGGCTGCAGGTGGAGTTGTTGTGCTCGGAACAGTTCTACTTATTTTTTCACAAAGGCTCCGCGTGAAGTGTTCATTAAGAGGATTTGCTGCAATACTTTTAGTAAGTGCTTTTTGTCAGACAAATGATTCGACACGGCATCTTAGGGCACAGGAGCCAGCTACGAGCGAAACAGTTGATCCCTTACGTGTTGCAGTTTTTCCGATAAAAGGACTGGCAGAGTATCAGGGAGATTCGCCTCATGGGTACTCAATTGATCTTTGGAAGGAATTATCGAAACGTATCGGAGAATCTACACAATATGTGCAAATTCCATCCATTGAAAAACTCTTCGATGCAACCCAAAACGGTGATATTGATGTACTTCTTGGTCCACTCGCAGTGACGGAGCAACGCGAAAAGCTTGTTGACTTCACACATCCAGTCGTGCATTCAGGACTTCAGATTGCTGTCCCGCGTGATCATGATGGTCGCCTTGTCACAGCCCTCACGCATTTAATCTCGTGGGAGCTAGTCACCATCCTTGCAAGCGTAATCGGAACGATGATTCTGACCGGACACCTTCTCTGGCTCTTTGAACGACGCCATAACGCAGAATCGTTTCCAGCCCCATATCCTCGTGGTGTTTGGGAAGCTGTGTGGTGGAGTGTGAGTACGATCATTACCGGTGGCTGTGAAAATAAAGTGATCTCAACAGTAACTGGACGGTTTATTGCAGTCACCTGGATGATTGGCGGTATCGTGCTCGTGGCCCTGCTCACTAGCACACTCACCACCACAATGACTGTTGATCAGGTCACCGGTACCGTGCGTAGCCCTCGTGACCTCTTTGGCAAAACAGTGGCTTGCCAAGAGGGGGGGGTCGTTATTGATGCCGTGAAAGAGTACGGAGGCAGCCCTGTCCTGTACCCAAACATTGAAACGATGATGACGGCTGTTTCAAGTGATGAGTGCGATGCACTCGTCTCTGAGTCACACACACTTATGCTTGCTTTACATACTTCCAAGCCCAATGATCTTCGACTAATTCCTGGTATCTTTAATTCTTTTGACTTCGCCCTTGCACTCCCACAAGGGAGTACACTTCGTGAACCGCTCAACAATGCAATTCTGCAAATGCGGGAAACAGGAATACTTGATGATCTTAAAGATCGTTGGTTCGGCGAATATCATTAAAGTAGCAACCAACAAGAAGCGTGGGCTATCTTCTTAAAGCAATGATGTCGATTCAGAAAAATAGCATGTCACACTCATTTTGACACTGTTCTGTATAAGCCCATACGAGCAAACGACATGCTTACAGTGAAGACCGGTTTCTACTGCACAGGAACGTCTATTATGAAAATTCGATGTTGCCTACTGCTTGCTTTGGTGTGTGCTATAGGGCCAATTCAAGCAGTCGCACAAATCGCTCAGCCAAATGTCATTGTAATCATGACCGATGACCAGGGATACGGTGACATAGCGTGTCATGGCAATCCAATCATAAAAACTCCTTGCATTGACCGCTTGCATAAGAAATCTCTTCGACTCACAAACTTTCATGTGAGTCCCTACTGCACGCCAACTCGTGCCGCACTGATGACTGGTCGCTATCCTGCTCGCACCGGGGCTTACCGAACGAGCAGCGGCCGTACGATGCTCCATCGTGATGAGCAAACAATGGCAAATATTTTTTCAGATGCTGGGTATGCCACTGGCATGATTGGGAAATGGCATCTTGGAGATAACGCACCGCACCGCCCACAAGACCGTGGATTTCAAGAAGTTCTCTGGCATCGCTGTGGAGGTGTTGGCCAAGCTTCAGACTACTACGGAAATGATTATTTTGACGATACCTACGAAAGAAATGGTGTCTTTGAAAAATTTACTGGATATTGCACAGATATCTGGTTTGAAGAAGCCAAAAAATTTGTTGAACGCCATCAAAAAGAACCTTTCTTTTTATATCTCGCTACGAATGCCCCACATGGGCCTTACCGAGTCAATCCAGAGTGGAGTGAACCATACCGAGATTCTGTTCTCTGGGGGAGTGGTGCAAATTTTTATGGCATGATCGCCAATATTGATCACAACTTAGGACTGTTCCGAAAACACCTCGAAGAGTTGGGCCTTGCGGAGAATACAATTCTTGTTTTCATGACAGATAATGGCACCTCCAACGGTGTTCCTAAGGGTGAACTACCCGCGGGAAGTTTCCGTGGTTTTAACGCACACATGAGGGGGAAAAAGTCGACTGTGTATGAGGGTGGCCATCGAGTCCCTTGTTTTCTTCATTGGCCTGCAGGCGGAATGAAAGAAGGAAAAGACTTTCATGGATTGACGGCTCATCTTGATCTTCTACCAACTCTCCTTGATCTATGTGAGATACAACTTCCTCAAGATCATTGCCCCGACGGAACTTCATTCGCAGCAAACATTCGTGATGAAAAACTACCGGCACATCGGCACCACTACATAGCGCAACTCCATGGTGGTGCAGGCTTTTCACATCCTGAAGAGCCATGGGACACATCATGTGTCTGTAAAGGTCCATGGCGACTTATCAATGGCATTGAGCTTTATGATCTCCGTACTGACCACTCCCAACAAAATAATATCGCTGAAGATCATCCAGAAGTTATTACTGAACTTCGTAGTCTTTATGAAGCATTCTGGAAATCTGTATCACCACGCATGGAACCCGTTGCTATTGATATCGGCAACCCTCTAGACAACCCAACTACTCTTTGCTCGCAGGACTGGTATTTGCCATTTGGAAATCCGCCATGGAATTTCAATGCAATCAATCGCAGAGTCCCCATAACAGGACCGTGGCACATCATGGTTCAACAAAATGGAAAATACCGGATCACCTTGCGGCAACTTCCAAAAGAAGCAAATAAACCTCTGATTGCAGAGCGAGCTTCTCTCACAGTTGCTGGTAAAACCCACGAGGCGAATATATACGACGGGTCATCACACGTACATTTCACTGTAGATCTGCCGGCTGGAAAAACTGAACTCATCACGCGGTTCTTGAACCCAAATGAATCTGATGGTGGGGCCTATTTTACTGACGTTGAGTTACTAGAAGTACAACGTGCACCATAATTCGATTTGTTATTGGAACAGTGACGTCATTATCTGCCCATGGTTTTGCTCACATACAACAGGCAATTAGAGATGAACAACGGCACTCATGAATATTCCTATTTTCTACCGCCACTTCTGTCTGAAATCAGACTCAATCCCTGTTCCAATTGTATTTTTCACTTTCATTCACGCTAGACTATACGCTTGGTGACTACTGTGAGTGAAGACACTACCAACCAATTCACTACATGCTCTTTTGTACATTCACTCGATGCATCCTTTGGCTGCATTAGTATCGGAATTGCTACAGCCAGTTTTATTCACATGCTCTCCTTTCCGTGGTGGATGAGCATGATCACCGGACAGCTTCTTCTGGCCACAACCTTACTTCTTCTGTTTTTTCCACGATCTATTCTTGTTCTCTGTGTTTTTCTTCTCTCCAGTCTCACCTTCTGGTTCCAAAGACTTCCCTTTGTGCCAAATCACATCTTTTTTGAAATGCTCATACATGCCTCCATGATAGGTACGATTCTTGCCGTCGGTGCATGCAATTGGAAAAAACGTCTATCGTGTGTCGAACTCCGTGCGGCAATTTATGAACAGATGCGTCCTGTCATAATGGGTTCCTTGATCATCATGTATCTCTTCACTGTGCTGCATAAGTTGAATTGGGACTTTCTCAACCCTGCGGTCAGTTGTGCTGTGTCCATGCACAAAGAGCTTGCTGCATCAGTGCCCATCATCCCATCAAGTGAGTGGACACAGTGGCCGACCATCATCGGGACGCTTCTTATTGAGCTTGCCATTCCAATTGGCCTCTGGTGGCGTACAACACGGGTTGCCACTGTAATTTTCGGGCTTCTATTTCACTGGTTTCTTGCACTTCACCCACATGGAGGCATCTATAGCTTTTCCCACCTGCTCTACGCGCTGTATGCCGTTTTTCTTTTTTCATCTCACGACAATCCATTTCAGATCTGGCAACGAATACCTAGGTTCGGTGTTCTTGCCGCAAAGTTAACTGCCGTATTCATCTTTGGACTTGCCTGCTTTTTGCAGATTCGTGCATATCAAACTGGTGGCAGTTTTTTTACTGCCAATGTAATTGGGTTTTATGCATGGCTTCTATTCGCTTTGTGGCTGACAGCCACATACGCACCGATGCTCGTTAAGGCTGGCTGGCGAAGTGCACCGGAACCTATGATTCGCCCATTACGAATCCTCTGGATATTCCCAGTTTTTGTTGTCTTCAATGGATTCTGTCCGTACCTCAGCCTCAAGACCACAACAGCATTTTCGATGTTCTCAAACATAAGAACAGAAGGAACTGGAAACAATCATCTCTTCATGCCTCGGCTGAAATTTTTTGGATACCAGGATGATCTTGTTGAAATTCTCGGATCGAATGATCGGCAACTTCAACAATACGTGAAGACGAAAGACCTTCTTACCTGGTTTGAACTTCGAAGAATTATCTCGTCACGCAAACGAGGGAACCTCTTTGTGAAATACAAAAGGTCGAAAAATCCTGAGGAGGCTCTTTTTCAAAAGAATGGTGCACGACAAGATGCTGAACTTTTAAAAGAGCACCCTTGGTATTTTTCACGATTTCTTGTTTTTCGTCCGATCGGTAGACTCGACAAACCAATGCCGTGCAGACACTAACACGTCACCATTAAAAAGACTCATGCCTGAACCTACTTCATCGAAAACATTGGCTCGCAGACATGATCTTGATGCCCTTCGGGCTGTTGCAATGCTTCTTGGCATCGTCCTCCATGGATTAATGCCGTTTATGCCTGGGTTATCTGTGATTCGTGACACACAAACAGCGGGATGGGTATGGATTCTCTTTCTTGCTATTCATGGTTTCAGAATGCCGTTGTTCTTTCTTGTGAGTGGATTTTTCACTGCAATGCTTTGGCGCAAACGTGGCTTACAAAGCATGCTTCGACAGCGAAGCGTGCGAATTCTTTTGCCATGCCTTCTTGGTACTCTCACCATCGTTCCACTCGATAGTTACGTCGGCCGGTGGGCTTACAATTACGGCAAGAGAATTGCAGAGAAGAAGCAGACGGCTGAAACCAAGAAAAAACCAGACAACCTCTACGACGCCATTCGTCGCAGTGACTTTTTGACGGTGAAGTCATTTCTTGACAAAAAGCAAAAGAAGGTTGATATCAACACTCCTGATCCAGAGTTCAAAATGCCACCGCTCCACATTGCTGCACTCTTTGGTAAAACCAAAGTGGCTGAACTTCTTTTGAATCGAGGTGCGAACGTTCAACAACGAGACGATGGTAATCGTACAGCACTACATGGTGCCGCCTTCCTTGGTCGCGTGGGTGTTGTCAGGCTCTTACTGGATCGCGGCATCGATATCAGTGTTCGAGGAGATGATGATGATACAGCGATTGATTCAACAAATGCGGACTGGGAGATGACTCAGGGTATCGCTTCTTGGCTTAGAGTACCGGAGCTCGACAAGAAACGGGTTGAATTGGGCCGGGAACGTGTACGAAAGCTTCTTCGTGAGGCTAGAGCCCCTTCTCACCAGGACTCATCGGCTCAAAAAGAAAACATCGTCGATGCTGGAAAAAAAGATACTCGTACTCTTCAACAATCTCAATTTAAGAAGACTCTTGAAAACATTCGTTCCGGATACGCCGGCTGGCTCAAATCGGACCGATTTCAAACTACTTTTAGAAATACCGATAAAAAAGAACCACGAGATCAAGGTATCTTTGGAAATCTCAAACCTCGTCATCTGATCCTTTCACGAGTGTTTGATCACCTCTGGTTTCTATGGTTTTTATGTTGGCTTATTCCGTTATTTGTCTGCGTTGAGTCCCTCTTTCACGGCCTTGGAATATCCGTTGAAAAACAATGGCCTTTTCAGCTCAACGCTTCTATCTGGTGGATGGTTCCAGTCACACTTTTTCCACAGCTTCTCATGGGCACCATGACACCTCGAATGCACTTTGGTCCAGACACCAGCCTGGGTATCCTTCCTCAGCCTCATCTCATTGTGTATTACGCTATTTTTTTTGGATTTGGCATGTCGATGTTTATTTCTGATAAAAAGGCCGATCAACTTGGTCGTTGGTGGCCGTGGCATCTTCTTGGAGCCTGTCTTTGTTTTCCTGCCGCCCTCGCCACTATGGCCTACCCGGCCCTTACTGCAGTTCCACAGACATTTTTCGCATGGTTCATGTGTTTTGGGTTCATTGGACTGTTCCGAAGATGGTGCTCTTCAGAAAGTAGAGCCATTCGATACATTTCTGATTCTTCGTACTGGCTGTACTTGATGCATATACCTTTGGTAATAGCTTTGGCGTGTTTAATTCAGACGTGGAGACTACCTGTCTTTGTAAAGCTCTGTGTCATCTGTTTTGGTACCACATTTATTTTACTCATCACATATCAACTGTTTGTTCGATATACGTGGATCGGCCTTATGCTTCACGGCTCTCAAAAGATAACACCGCTCCAAACCAGTACACCTTAATATTTCCAAGAGATCACTGCCTCACGTATTCTCGAGTTACATTTTTCTTCACTACAATGTTTGTCAAAATATTCTTTTTGGCAATTTGCTCGTAGTCTGTTTTTAATATCCTCAGGCATGATGTTCTATTTACATGCCTTGTTTTTCACGAAAAAAGTACCTCGAATGAATTTGCTCTTTATTGAGATGACATGAAATGCTGCCACCACCTAGCCAAAAAGATTTCCAAACAGCCCGCGGAAAAAACGTCTAGGGTATCGATCCTGAATACTGCAAAGATCTGTTCACGAAAATAGATCATAAACAGGTGCGGCTGGTTCTACACCTGTCAGTTTTGTATCCAGACCTTGATACTCAACCGAGAAACGGTTGTGATCAATGCCTAAAAGGTACAACATCGTCGCATGTAGATCCCGGACATGGACAATGTTTTCAACAGCGTGATATCCAAAGTCATCTGTGGCCCCGTAGGTCATACCACCCCGAATACCTCCTCCGGCCAGTATGGTACTAAAACCTTTTATATGGTGATCTCGCCCGATCTGCTTTTCTTTTCCTTGGCCCATTGGCGTCCTACCAAATTCACCTCCAATGATTACCAGGGTTTCGTCCAACAATCCACGACGATCAAGGTCGGTCAAAAGTGCAGCGGCAGCTTGATCTGTTGGCGGGCAAATTTCTCCCATAAAGCGATCAATTCCACCGTGATGATCCCAATCGCTGTGATAGAGATGGACGAAACGGACCCCTCGCTCAACGAGCCTCCGTGCCATGAGGCAATTGGTTCCTACTGTTGCCTTACCCGGTTCTGCTCCGTAAAGAGCAAGCGTTTCTGCCGTCTCTCCAGAAAGATCCGCAAGCTGCGGCACACTCGTCTGCATTCGAAATGCTAGTTCGTATTGTCGGATACGTGTTGCCACATCAGGATCATGTATTGCTGTCAGCCGATGTTGCTCAAGAGCCGCAACTGTTTGAATCACATCACGCTGATGTAAATCAGATACACCAGCCGGATTCTGCACATAATGCACCGGTGCACCACTTGTTGAAAATTCAACACCCTGAAATTGCCCTGGTAAAAAACCGGAATGCCACTGACGAGCAGCGATCGGCTGAGGGTTTCGTCCCAATTTGCTCGTCATCACAACGAACCCCGGAAGATCATCTGCTTCACTTCCTAAACCATAGGTCACCCAGGCACCCATGCTCGGTCGACCTGAAAGAGCCGTTCCACAATTCATAAAGGTATGGGCGGGGTCATGATTAATCTGCTCTGTGACCATGCTTCGAATGATCGTAAAGCGATCAGCAAGGCTGCCTAATCGAGTAAAATGTTCGCTTATCTCGGTACCACACTCACCGAAACGCCGAAAGGGCTTACGCGGCCCGAGACATAAAAGTTTTTTTCCTTGAAGCTGTGCGATTGGCTGACCAGCTGTAATGCTTTCTGGCATCTCCTTTCCGTCTTGTTCTGACAGAACAGGTTTATGGTCAAATGTTTCTAAGTGACTAGGGCCACCTGCCAAGCAAAGAAAAATCACTGCTTTTGCACGCGGCGGGTGATGTAGTACTTCCATCTTCCCAACGCCTGACTGCTGCTGTAGACCACCCGGTGCTGCAACCGCATCACTTGCAAGAAGGCTCGTTAGTGCCGCCGCACCGATATTCAAGCCACTTCGAGCAAGGAATGTCCGACGATGAATATCTGATTGAAACTGCATGAAAGGTATCCTGCTTTCGCGACTCTTTACTTATGGGAAAATTCTCGATGGAAAATCCTACCTTTTTTATCCTACCTTTTAACTAGTACCGACCAATTGCCTCACGAAGATTGAGCACTACTCGTGCTGTTGCTGTCCATGCTGCTCGTTCAATGAGATCCAGCGTGGCATCGGTCGATGAAATACCAATAGAAAGCAGTTCTTCTGCCAGCTTTGGCTTGTCCTTATATTCCTGCCTGCGGCGATGTAAAAGATTGGTAAGAATTTCTTGTTCATCAGAATCAGGTTTTCGTGAAACGGCTAGCCTCCACAACAAAGTAAGGCGCTCCTGATCCTCATCAACCTCGGTCATAACACGTTCAGCAAGATTCCTTGCCGCCTCGACGAATGTCGGATCATTCAGCAAAACAAGTGCTGCCTTAGGGGTGTTTGATCGCATGCGTGCGGCAGTACACTCTTCTCTTGAGGGAGCATCGAAAGCAAGTAGCTGCGGATGAAGGAACATCCGTTGCCAATGAACATACAGACCTCGTCTCCACTGCTGTTCATTCACATCTTGGCTGTAGGTACGTATGGGAAAATTCAAATGCTGGTAATACCCTGCCGGCTGATATGGATGAATACTCGGTCCACCTAGCCCCTCAACGAGGAGACCACTCGCTAGCAAAACTGCATCTCGAACGCCTTCAGCGTGATAACGCCACCGTCCTTGACGTGCCAACAGCCTGTTCTCAGGATCACTCTTTAAAATTTCAAAAGAAACATCAGATGACATTCGATATGCGTGACTCATTACAATGCATCGAATAAGATGCCTAACATCCCAGTTATTTTCAAAAAACTCGAGAGCAAGCTGATCAAGAAGCTTAGGGTAGTCTGGTGGTTCACCCTGGCCACCAAAATCATTTACTGATCGACAGAGGCCAGCACCAAAAAAAATTGACCATATCCTGTTGGCAATCACCCGCGCTGTAAATTCTCCAACACCGTCCTCGACGACCGGTGCAACTAACCAGTGGGCAAGATCCGCTCGCGTTGCACGCTCACTCGCTTCAACTGATCCGAGAAAGCTTGGTACAGCAGGCTCCACAACCTCTCCAGATTCATCCATCCAGTTTCCACGATGCAACACTCGAACAACACGTGGTGTCTTAAGTTGTTGGGTAATCATGAGCTTTCGCTCAAGAGAACCCCTCTCTTGCTCAAGCGCCTTCAGATACTTCCTTGCCTCAATAATTTCTGGTGGTTCGACATCGTCAGGATGCTTTGTCTTATTTTGGACCGACGGCTGTTCTCCACTTTGATCTTTATCAGTTCCATTCCTCGAGTTGTCGTCTGCCGCCAACTGCTCCTGCTGCGGAAGTGGAGGGAGGCTTACACGTGCCTGTTGAATTGCTGCATCAAGCGTAGTGGCCAACTCCCTATCAAAGGGACCAACCACAGCCTGTTCGGGGTCACGAGTAGTAGGAAGTGTGTTCGTTCCACCTCCACGACCCCCAACGCCCATATGCGTCTCATCATCAATGTCAGCGAAAAAAGCTCCAAGGGCATAGAAATCTCGACTGGTATATGGATCGTATTTATGGTCGTGGCACTGTGCACAGCCGACCGTAGCTCCAAGCCATACTGCTGAAAAGTTGCGTATCCTGTCAGCCTGATAGATCGTTCGATATTCTTTTACCTGCAACCCACCTTCATGTGTCGTCTGTAATAGACGGTTATAGGCACCTGCAAGAAGGCGGTCCTCTGGGTGTTCGCCAGGGTTTTTATCGACAAAATCGCCAGCAATTTGCATTTCAGTAAATCGATTAAAATGTAGATTCTTTTGGAACGCTGCTATCACCCAGTCGCGATAGGGTGATGCACTGTGTGTCTGATCACCGTGATATCCAACCGTGTCTGCGTACCGAACAAGATCAAGCCACCAGCTCGCAAGACGCTCTGCATGTCGAGGAGAAACTAGAAGTTTTTCAACAAGCTGCTCATATCGATCAGATGCATCATTTGAAAGATACGCATCAATTTCTGCTGGTGTCGGCGGCAGACCGGTGAGATCAAACGTCAGTCGACGAACCAAAGTGATTGGGTCAGCATCAGTCGTTGGAGAAATTCCTTTTTTATCTAATCGTGCTTTGATGAAAGAATCAATCCAATGAAAGCACCATTGATCATCATCACTTTTTGGAATCTGGTGACTTTCTGGAGGAACGTAAGCCCAATGCGGCTGGTATTCTGCTCCCTTGGCTACCCAGTCACTGAGAATCTTTTTTTGATCATGTGTCAGTACATGATTACTTTCTGGTGGTGGCATGATGACATCGGGGTCTTTTTCAAAGATACGGGTAATTAATTCACTCTCTCCTGGGTTCCCAGGAATAATCGCCCGCATACCACTATCAAGTTCTTGAAGTGCCTCCTCGCTACTATCAAGTCGTAAGCCAGCCTGTCGATCTTCGCTATCGGGCCCATGGCATGCAAAGCAGTGCCGCGACAAAATCGGTCGTATGTCATGATTAAATGTCAGCGTATCGGGCTGTACTGCGAGACATATTGCCGCAGTACTGAAACAGTGACCGAGCAGAAGGCTGATGCAACAACAAAGTGTGAAGCTATTTTTTCTTAATTTACGCTGGCACAGAGCAACCATAAACCGTTCGGCACTGTCTGTGAGGATAAACCCTCGTACCGGCGTCCACATAAGCAAAGGTTCCTTTCATTGAACTCCGGAGAGTGTGTTGGGAATACCTGCGTCGCCACTTCCGAGCAAAGAGAGAGTGCGGATCCTGAGGTGGATCGATCAGCGGGATTACTTTTCATAAATAATTAGCACGTTATTGCTCTAAATGCAACAAAAACGACGCATACTCTTGATGCGAAAAAAACTCCTCGCATTTGCTATGGACCAAAATGACTCCATATTTCACGACTTATTTATAGAGATCACGGGGCGTTCCTCCCTGAGCACATCCTTCGATACACTTTTTTTGAATCAGAGCATTACACTTGGCAAAAAAAGGCTTTAACGATGTCAATCTGCCTTATTTTCCCTCCCGTTGCTTGAGTCTATCCTGCATCTAGTTCCGTCACTAGAAAACTGCTAAAAACATAGCCTGATATGCGTATATGTCTGTAAAGAGTGACTCATTGACGCCTCTAGGCTCTGATCGTAGATTTTCTTTCGATTGATTGAAAACATGCGATTTGAGTCAAAGCTCGGCTCACTCTATCCCTCACCATGAAAGGTTCCACACCCTGATGGCCAAGAAGTTTGCTAAGAAAAAAACTGCTAAGAAGAAGGTAGCTCGCAAAGCTGTAAAAGCCACGAAAGCTGGTCGGATGATTTACTACTTTGGCAAGTCAAAGTGTGATGGCGATGGAACCATGCGAGATCTCCTTGGCGGCAAAGGTGCGAACCTGGCTCAGATGGTAAAAATTGGGCTGCCAGTGCCCCCAGGATTTACCATCACAACACAGACGTGTATTGACTACTACGCAAATCAGAAAAAGTTTCCTGCCGGTCTTGAAGACCAGATTCTTCGCAACCTGAAAGCAATTGAAAAAGAGACAAAGAAAAAATTTGGTGACCCTTCAAATGCATTGCTTTTAAGCGTTCGCTCTGGTGCACGTGACAGCATGCCTGGCATGATGGACACCATTCTAAATCTGGGGCTTAATGACGAAACTGTTCTTGGCCTTGCCGAAGCAACCGGCAATCCACGTTTTGCCTATGACTCATATCGACGATTCATCCAGATGTATGGTGATGTTGTCATGGGTGTGCAAAAGCGTCATGAAAATGAAGATGAGCCTTTCGATGAAGTTATGGATGGGCTGAAACATCAACTTGGCATTGAAAACGATACTGATCTTTCAGAGGAAGCACTCCGAGAACTCATCAAGCGATATTTTCGTCTCATAAAAGATCGAACCGGGAAAAACTTCCCGCAAGATCCCTTCAAACAACTTATTGGTGCCATTGGATCTGTATTCGGTAGTTGGATGAATGAGCGAGCCATTATCTATCGACGAAAATACAAAATTCCAGATGAGTGGGGCACTGCGGTTAACGTGCAAACAATGGTGTTCGGGAATATGGGTGATGACTGCGCAACAGGTGTTGCCTTCACCCGTGACCCCGCAACCGGTGAAAATATTTTTTATGGTGAATATCTTGTGAATGCACAGGGCGAAGATGTCGTTGCCGGTGTCCGTACTCCGCTTCCAATGACGGCTATGGCCAAAGACCATGTCTTCAGTGATACGTACAAGCAGCTTGTAAAGGTTCGCGAAAGACTTGAGAAAAAGTTTGGTGATGTTCAGGACTTTGAATTCACCATTGAGAAGAAAAAGCTGTACATGCTTCAGACACGCAACGGCAAGCGAACAGCTCTTGCTTACGTAAAAATTGCACATGACATGGTGAAGCAAAAGCTCATGAAGCCGATACATGCTTTAAAGTCAGCTGATCCTGATGCATTGTCTCAACTCCTTGCACCAATTTTTGACCTTAAGGCATATGCTGCAGCAAAGAAGGAAGGACGTCTACTGACTACAGGACTTCCTGCAGGCCCTGGTGCTGCAGCTGGTCAACTCGTCTTTACTGCAGCAAAAGCAGAGGAGTTAGCTGAAGCTGGAGAACGTGTTGTTCTTGCACGCGTTGAAACAAGTCCTGAAGATCTTCGCGGTATGATTGCCGCAGAAGGAATTCTGACAAGCCGAGGTGGCGTTTCAAGCCATGCGGCCTTAGTTGCTCGACAAATGGGTAAGGTTTGTGTGGCTGGTGCCGGAGAAATCGTCATTGATTACGGCAAGGGAACACTCACGTGTGCTGGCAAGACACTTAAAGAAGGTGATGCCGTTTCAATTAATGGAAGCAACGGCGAGGTGTTTGCAGGCAATATAGAAACTGCGGACAGTGAACTCAAACAAGTTCTGGTCAGCAAGACAATGAAGCCGAAGCAGTCAAAAGTCTTTCAATATTATGACTTCATCATGAAGCTCGCAGACAAGCATCGAAAACTTGGCTTACGAACCAATGCCGATACCCCTGAACAAGTTCGTCAGGCAATCGCTTTTGGTGCAGAGGGGATTGGCCTCACTCGAACCGAACATATGTTCTTCGAAGGTGATCGTATTGATGCCATGAGGGAAATGATTCTGGCTGAAAGTGAAGATGTCCGTCGTACGGCATTGAAGAAACTTCTGCCATTCCAAAGAGAAGACTTTGAAGGCATTTTTAAGGCACTTGAAGGACGTCCTGCAACAATTCGACTGTTGGACCCACCTCTTCATGAGTTCGTGCCACACGATAAGAAATCACAAGAAGATTTGGCTAAAAAACTCAAGATAAGTCCCGAAGTCGTTGCGAAGCGGGTTGCGTCCTTACATGAGTTTAACCCTATGCTTGGACATCGTGGCTGTCGCCTTGGGATCAGCTACCCAGAAATCTCAGCCATGCAGGCTCGAGCAATATTTGAAGCAGCTTGCAAAGTGCAGAAATCAGGGATTCAAGTACGCCCAGAGATCATGGTGCCATTAGTCGGGTTCAAGAAAGAGCTGGACAATCAAGTAGCTGTCATCCATGAAGCGGCGGCACAAGTGCAGAAAGAAACAGGACAGAAGATCAAGTATCTTGTTGGTACCATGATTGAAATCCCACGTGGAGCACTCACAGCCGATGAAATAGCTGAAACGGCTGAATTCTTTTCGTTCGGAACAAATGACCTTACTCAAACAACTCTTGGTATGAGCCGAGATGACATGGGTTCATTTCTTAACAAGTACACTGACGAGGGAATTCTCAAAGCAAACCCCTTTGCATCGATTGATGTCACTGGTGTTGGCCAACTGATGAAGATTGCTGTTGAGAAAGGTCGTGAAGGTCGTCCAAAGATTAAACTTGGTATCTGTGGTGAACATGGCGGTGACCCGCATTCTGTCCACTTCTGCCATGAACTTGGTCTCGATTATGTGAGTTGCTCACCGTATCGGGTACCTGTTGCTCGACTGGCAGCTGCTCAAGCAGCTGTTCAATAACACGGTGCGATCCAGCCCCGTCACGGCAGCATGTTCTTTACTATCATACGAAGCCACTGCACTCGCCTGAATTTTGGTAAGTGTAGTGGCTTTGTGGATTACTGAGGCATTACCATTGCCAGTATCCGCGATGCTCGCGGCTGCAACTGGTGTTGCGATTGCAAATGAAGTTTTCCGGCCATTTTTTCAGGCGCTGGTTTTTCTTTTCAGCCACTGGTTTTTTTCGTTGGCTCCTGCATTTTACCAGAAGCTATACAGATTCACCGCCTTGATCGTTGTCTTGCATTTGCCGTGCTCTCACTACCACTCGTTGGTGAGTGTCCAATTCGAATAACGCTTGCAGTAGCACTAGTTTTTGGTGTCATGAGTGCATTTATTTCGAATACAGCAACACCTGCAATGATGGTGGCAATCGTTGCCGGCATACTTTCAGCTATTGAGGAAGCTGAGGAAAAAAACATTGCAGCCCCAATCTACAATTTTCAACAGGCTTATGTTTGTGTGCGGCATTTGCCGGATCAATTGGTGGACTCGCAACTGCAATCGCAGCTACTCTTGCTGCAAGTCTTGGTTTTATGATGCTGGCACCAACAGCTTGGTCATTCCCCAAACTTTAATCATGTCTTCGTACCCTTACTGCAATTAAGGAATTCGATTTTTAATTTCAGACACCGATATCAACATCATGTATAACCGTTTTTAAAATCATTGTCGCAGTTACACAAATCAATTAGGTGACTTCGGAGCTTCGATGCGTATTGCTCTTCTCTTGTTTTTTCTTTTCAGTTCGGTGGGTATTGCTCAGGAATCAAGTAGCAGTTATCCAAAGCTAATTGATCTCGACGATCAGGCCTATCGTCAGGTAGTCGTGGATCACGAGCCGGGGCAATATCTTGGGCATCCAACGACTTGTCTTCTGGAAGATGGCAAGACGATGCTCTGCGTTTACCCAAAAGGTCATGGAAGAGGGTCGATTGTCTACAAGCGCAGTAATGATGGTGGTCTGACTTGGAGTGATCGGCTACCAACTCCTGCGAGTTGGTCGACATCGAAGGAGGTTCCGACGCTCCACCGAGTCGTTGATGCTAACGGAAAGAAACGGATCATCATGTGGTCTGGATTGCATCCAGCTAAATTAGCGGTCACAGAGGACGATGGAAAAAGCTGGGGAGAACTCAAGCCCGTCGGAGATTGGGGCGGGATCGTTGTCATGGGTTTCGTTGAAGAACTCAGCACAGGCCCTGGGCACTACATGGCGATGTTTCACGACGATGGAAGATTCTTTGCGAAAATACCAGCAAAAAATAAAACACTGATGTTTGATCTATATAAAACATTTTCGACTGACGGTGGCCTGACCTGGTCATTTCCAGAATCCGTTTATCAGTCCTCCGATATCCATCTCTGCGAACCGGGTTGTATTCGATCGCCTGATGGAAAAAAGTTAGCGGTGCTCCTTCGTGAAAACGCACGACGTAAAAATTCTCATATTATTTTCTCTGAGGATGAGGGAAAGACGTGGTCTGAACCACGCGAACTGCCGTTGGCACTGGCGGGAGATCGGCATACGGGGAAGTATGGAGCCGACGGTCGTCTATTTATCAGTTTTCGTTGCAACTCTCCCACAGAAAAGCGAAAAAGTCGACCATTCGAAGGGGATTGGGTCGGTTGGGTTGGGACTTGGGACGACCTTGAAACTGGTAGCAACGGACAGTACTCCGTACGGCTGAAAGACAACAAAAAAGGATACGACACGACTTATCCTGGTGTCGAAATTCTCCCGGATGACACGTTCGTTGTTACGACCTATGGTCATTGGTCGAAGGGAGAACAACCCTACATTTTGAGCGTGCGATTTAAATTGCATGAACTTGATCAACTGGCAAAAGAGTGGGAAACGTCCTACTCGCTGCCTCCAAGGCCGGCTCTTGATTTAAGACTCGTCTTGGCCAGATTTTGCGAATGGGAATAGGCAATCAACACAGGCGGTTGGTCGCGAAGAAATCCTAGCAGCTGTAATTCAATTTTTTTCTGTGCAAGAAAACTGTGGATGAAACATTCGTCGATGTACGTGCAGAAGTTCTACTTGATATTGCGGGATCAGAAGCTTTGACAATGCGTGTTCCACTCTTCTTTTAGAAGAAAAACAAAAATGTTTTCTTACCAACGGCTTACATGCCAATTGGTATTGGCGCTCCGCAATGGTGGCATCGAGGCATTACAATCGGTTTGGGAGATGGCATTCGCCCCGTATGCCGCCATCCATTTAATCGTGGAAAAGCTGGAGGCAATTTCACACAGTGGGCCTTTGCCTCATCTTTCGCTCGCAACTGTGCACATGGATCGGCATGAAAAAGAGTCGGCGGTGGACAACAAGGACGATTACAGCACCTCCCACCGACACTTCCGTGCCATGGAGGCTGACTATTTCCTTCACAATCACATGCCGAGCCAGATATACCTGGTCCATCAAAAGTTATCATGTCAGTATTCATGACGACTTCAGCAGCATGAATTTGCAGAGGAGCGGCCAACGTGAGAATGAGGAATAAACCTACTGGTAGCAGATAAAGTTGTACCGTCTTTGTTAGTAGGTGGTGCAAAATGCTCATCGATACAGCTCCATATTCCTTGAAATGTCGTGCAAAAAATCTAAGAAATTTTCTTTATTCCCATCACGTGCGACAGTAACTCTGGCCTGTGACAATTTCCTAACGTCGCTTTAAGTTATCGACGTTAGAACAGGGAAAGATAAGCGGTACCGCAAGTAAGTCATACAGTAACGTTTACGCCGAATACAACGATAGACAAATTCATACCAACCGTAAGATTCATCTGAAATAACGATTGGGTCCAAGGAAACGATTCCATCTCTATCACCTTAAACATCAATTATTTTTCTTGGTCAATGAAATTCTCATAATTGCAGCACCTCTGTACCACTTTTGCTCCCACGACAGAGTGATGACCTAGAATTAATTGGTGATTCGGCTAACTTTTCCACTATAGAAATACTGCACTACTTCTCAATATCGAGTCTATTTTGAAAGTTGATTTGAACTACGGTGGCGACGATCCGCTTGTGATCGATTCCATCTCTTCTGATGCGATTTCAGAAATACGCGGTCCAGAAGGCGTTGATGCCGATGCTGCTGTTAGTGTTATCAGAGATGCTCTCCTCCTACCTGCTGCGGGCCCACCGCTATCTGAACACGTTGTTCCAGGAGATCGAGTGATCATCGCTCAAGCAGGAAATCTACCCGG
>Ga0315320_10000747_pt1 | contig 26878 bp, 24 predicted proteins | sample M140m21515metaG_FD_203458 | JGI IMG/M metagenome (GOLD analysis project Ga0315320, IMG submission 203458) | Ammonia-oxidizing marine archaeal communities from Monterey Bay, California, United States - M1 40m 21515 | ecosystem: Environmental > Aquatic > Marine > Coastal | place: USA: California... | reverse complement strand
AGGGTGCTTCGTGTTGACGAAACTGGTGGGCAGGTTCAGGAAACCCAATCTTTCCGGCTTACTGGAAACGTTCGTGTTCCGCCAATCATCCAAGGCCGTAGATTGATCGTGCTGACCGATCTGGGTGAGGTAGTTGTTTACGATATTGAACCGACGGCCGAAACTAAGCAGGTGACAGAGGCTGCGAAATTACCACCGTTTTACGAGCAACCCACACCCACACAAATGGCTGTCGGGCGAAGTCAAATGTGGATCACTGGTACGCGAATCGGTCGCTATGAACTGCAGATCAATACAGGTCGAGTGATTCGTGATTGGATCAAGCACGAGTTTGATACATTCATTGGAAAGCCCTACTCGGCAGATGATGCGTTGGTGTATGCAAGGGTTCTGCGGGGCACCTCGGCCATTCGAGTCACCGCCGCTGACCCCAAAACGGGGGACGAAATTTGGCGAACTGACGTTGGAGTACCTGTCGCTTTGCTCAGCATGCCACCTGGCAGCGATGCACTGCAAAGTGTCACGACTCAGGCTGCCTTATTCGAAATTGACTCAGAGGCTGAAAAGGCTGGTTCGACCGATGGTCCCATCGAGAACCCGGGTGAGAAGTCAGTAGCGATTAGGTTCGAAGAACCAATCGCCATCGATGACAGTCGAAGCCTGATGTTGAACCAAGTTGATGGCCAGTCAATCATCGTTTATGAGCCGCAAAGAGAGCTTGGTAAGCTTCGGCAATTAACCATGAGTTTCTCAGCCGGAAAACCAACAGATGGCGGAGTTGTGGCAGGAGGTGGCTTGTTCTTGCCCTTGAATAATGGCAGGGCTGTGCTCATGGATTGGCGCACAGGAAAGACCATCGGGACACCGTTCCAACCTGCAAGTGACCCAAACAAAAAAGTCAACTGGACCAATTCGATCACATTGCCCAGTGATCCTGACCAAGTTGTTCTTGCTGACAGCCGTAGGAAGATATACCGCTTACGTGTAGGTGATCAGATTCGAGAACTCGCATCCACGGACCTTGAGTTTGATCTGCTTGATCAAATCGCGGGGGTGGGCAATACGGTTGTGGGTGCTACGGCGGGTCCAGCGGCTGATTTTATCGTTGGTTTTGACATTGTTAGTTTGAAGCCAAAATTCAAAACCTTGCTCGACGGCCGAGTGGTTTGGGGACCGGTCGCAGTTGGTGACTATGGTCTCTATCAGACTGATGATTCACAGTTGCGAGTCATTGATGCAGAAGGGAAACCGCTGTACCAGATTCCAACTCCGGCTGGTTTGCCGGTCGGTAAGCCGATCATGAGCGATGGCAGGATTGTGCTGGCAGGGAAGGCTGGCTGGATCATTGTGTTTGATCCTGAAACTGGAACTGTGACTGGGACAACCGATTTGGGCCAGCCGGTTTCTGCTACACCACTGGTCGATGATGGCGTGCTAGTGGTGCCCGGCACGGAGGGTGTCATTTACCGGACCCCTGTCCCTGCCAACTAATTGAGTCCACAACTTTCCCATTGTTCCGTTGGAATACATCAATGAGCATACGAATTACAAGTTTGCTTTGTCTGTTGGTCATTGGGCTGACTGTGTTGCCCTGCGCTCGGCCAGTACAGGCTCAGTTAATCAATTTTGCGGAGCAGGGTGAGCCCGGTGACCCCGGACTGGAGCTGTTGCAAGAAGAACCGCATGATCTTCTTTTCTTGACCGAAAAAGCAGGTGGTGGTTGGGCGAAGGTGCTGTTGTTGCAGTTGCCCGGCAGAACCATGCCTGCGGACAGAAGTGGTTCATTGAAACTAAATGTGCTTGGTATTGAAGGAAAAGACTTCACCGCCAAATGGACTGATATCAAGGACATCGACTTTTGGGAAATACGTCTCGAACGCGAGACGAAAGAGCGAATTCAACGTGGTGACTTCAAAGGGGCTTACCCCTTCATGTCTGTGCTGATTCGAGACTTTCCAAATCGGGCCGGATTGCGAGAATTGCGATGCGAGTTTCTTTGGTTGGATGCCGTCGCGCGTGCAAAACGAAAAGAGTTGGCTCCAACTCTGGCAATGCTTGAAGAACTACGACGGTACGCGCCTGAATACAAACGGTCTTTGGTGCTTGATGCAATTGGCCGAACGACAGATCAGTTGATGCAACAGTTAATGGATGCTGGCGATTTGGATCTAGCCCAGAAAATGCTGGCTCGCCTCGAGAAAGATTATGCGAATGATAATTTGCAATCAATCAAAAAATGGAATGCAGAGTTCCTGCGGATGGCGACTGCAAAACAGAATGAAGCCAAGGCAGCGTTGGAAGCCAAAGACTATCGTCTTGCTCGTAAGTTATCACGCGAAAGTGTGTACTTGAAGCCGGATATTCCTGGTGGAATCGAACTAGTTAAATTGGTCGATCGCATCTATCCATTGATCAATGTTGGAGTGCTACAGACTGCTACAGTGCTGGAGCCAACGCGACTCGATAACTGGGGAGCTCGCAGGTCAGGGCGTTTGTTGTATCGCACTCTGTTTGAAATGGAGGGTCCTGGGCCAGAAGGCGGAGAGTATGACTTCATCTTCGGAGATGTTGAAATGAGCCCAGATCGTATGCATTTCGAGCTGATGCTGGAGCCTGAGAAATTGCAGCCACCCCTAGATAAGGTAAGTGGTCCATTCTTAGCCGATGTGATGGCCAAAAGAGCTCAGGCCAGCTCGAGTGATTATTTTTCGCCTTGGGCTGCTGCTGTCGACTCGATTGGTTTGGAAGGCCCGAAACAGATCTCCTTCAATTTACGACGCCCCAATGTGCTACCGACTAGCTTGCTGCAAATCCCGGTGGATGGCAGCTGGTTTGGGGATAAGCCCCTTTCACCGACTGGTGATTATCGTCGCCAGGAAGTTGGTGATGACGAAGTTCGGTATGTACTCTCCGGAGCTCCAAAAACAGAGACGCAGCCGCGTGAAATTGTGGAGGTGCGATGTGCTTCCGCGGCAGACGCCGTCAACCTTCTGCTTCAGGGCGAAGTCGATGTGCTCGATCAACTGTTTCCTGCTGATGCTGTAAGGCTGAAACGCAGTAAGTCGATCAAGGTAGCGAATTACCCGTTGCCCACCGTCCACATGTTGGTGCCGTGTTCTGATCATGCTTATATCGCCGAAAGAACGTTTCGGCGTGCTCTGCTTTACGGGATTAACCGACAGGACATTTTGAAAGGTGAACTGTTGGAAGGTCTCGAGTTTGAGGGATGTCGCGTGCTTTCTGGTCCATTCCCCGCCGGTATCGAACTCAATGATCCATTGGGGTATGGCTACAACGAAAAAATCGAGCCGCGACCCTATGAGCCACCTTTGGCAAAGCTTCTTCTGGCAATGAATACAAATCAGATGAAGGCAATGGCTGCACGCAAAAAACTCGAAATGCCCGATTTGAAACCAATACGTTTGGCTTTCCCCCCTGACAATCTGTCTCGGGTTGCATGCGAGGCAATCAGTACTCAGTGGAAACTGCTGGGGCTGGAGGTCGAGTTGGTTCAACTTCCTGTGGGGCGAACCTTCCCGAAACCGGACGAGGACATAGCCGATATCGTTTACGTTTCGGCCGCGGTATGGGAGCCGATCATTGACGCGAGGCGGGTGCTTGGGCCTGAGGGCCTTGCCGGCAGCCAAGACCAACTTGTGGGACTCGGTTTAAGACAACTTGAGCACGCCAAGAATTGGCGTGAAGTGCGGGATCGACTACTGGATCTTCATTCAATTACCCATCACGAACTTCCTGTCTTGCCTCTGTGGCAAATGGTGGAGTCGTATGCTTATCGGCGGGAACTGGTAGGAATGGGATCCGACATCGTTTCGCTTTATCAGAACGCGGGAAATTGGCGACTGGGACAATGATGCGCTGGAATTTATTCATAATCGTTATTTTAATCGCCGCGTTCAATCACAACGTGGGCTGGCATAGTGTCGGATTAGCGATGGAGGCTGTGGCCAGCCAAGAGGCTGATGCTGCGCCCGTTTCGGCACAAGCCGGCAAGGAAGAGTCAGCAGAAGAACAAACCGGTGATGAGCCCGACTCGGAAGCCGACAGTGAGGAAGCGAACGAAAATGCCGAGACGATAGCAACTGACGGCGAATCAAGTGATGCTACCGGCGGTGAGGTGATTGAGGTCGACCCTGACGCGGTCAAGGCCGCTGTTGAGAACTACAAGAAACTCAACGAGTCTGCTGAAAAAGAGCTTCCTTGGGACTATTCACCTTATAAGGTTTTGATCTGGTTAGTTTCTGACAGTCCAGACATTTCAGTCGCGACCCTTGAACAGCCCCTTCGCAAATTATTGGACCGTGATTACTCAGCTATCTGGCGAGTCACCATTGCCGAGGCGCCCCGGGCAGTTGCTACCGCGGCTCAGCGGAACATGGCTGGAATGGACTACGACACGATTACAGCGGCGGACCCGGTGTTGGCTGTAAAACGGGACCACAAGGATGCCATACGTATTCGCATCGCTGAGAATGTCGCCCAATACATTGGCAAAGTTTATGGAACCCAAGGTCGTATACGGGAAGTGAAGCAGCGGGCTGCTCTTCTTGGTGACAAGACTGTTTCCGGTGTCGGTCCCAAAATGAAAGTCGTTGACGGTGACGCCGTTGCAGTCCGTGATCTTTGGGCTGACGAAGAAACCGAGGCAGTGCTGGTGTCGCGTGGAACAGCACGCACGTTGGATGAACCGGAGGCAAAGGTAGTGCTTCCAAAATTGGCGAATTTGGTGAGTCAAGCTGTAGACGCATATGACAAAATTTTCATTGTCAGGTTGCAGGCCAATGAATCGCTAACGGACGTCAGTGTGGTCGAGATGGATACGTTGATGCAGCATTTCGGCCCGGTTGCAAAAGCCAAGGGTGGGACGCGGCATACTCTGCCAACCATCATCGGCAAGACGATTACGCGGGCTTTCGCGCCAGTTGTTCGTGTTGATAACGCAGGGACACGCACCGCAACAGGCTTGTTGAGAGCCAGCGGGCTGATTGTCGATGAAGACTCGCCAGCAAAGTTGAAAGCTGGCGACGTGCTTGAACCGATGATAAGAAAGAATGACCGTAACGGAAGGGCATTCGTGATTGGACCTCTCGATTGGGCCTTCCTGAATGTGACAGGGTTCGAGGGCCGCAATGTGAAAATGGACTTCTATTCAGGGCGAGCTGGTGGTCTGCAGGGAAGGAAAAACAAGCGAACCTTCAAGATGGCTTTGAAGGTCCGTCCATTTCAAGAAGCATCGACAGTTCGCTTGCATTTGCAACGGGATCCAAGCACGCCAATGATTGGATATGAGTTGTATGAAAAGGAATTGAAGTCGAAAAAAATGACCTTCATTGGACGAACAGACTGGGACGGACGTTTGAGGATTGAGCCGACCAAAGCTCCTTTCCGATTGTTGTATGTCAAAAACGGTGGTGCTGTTTTAGCCCGCCTGCCAATCGTTCCAGGCTTGCATGAGTTCGATGTGGCTGATTTGTCGGGAGATGACACGCGACTGCAGGCAGAGGCTTATATTCGTGGTGTGCAGAACGCTATTATTGACTTGGTAGCGGTTCGTGAACTGTTCAGAGCCAGGATTCAATTGCGATTGAAACGCGGTGAAATGGATAAGGCCCAAGCGCTGATGGAAGCACTTCGGGACCAGCCCAGCAATGAAGAACTCGCCAACGATATGGGCAAACGGCAGACTTATTTCAACAACCTTCTTGCTGGTAGCGGGAACGCGAATCAGCGGGCCAAGGTTGATCAGATGTTCGTCATCACCCGTGAGCTTTTGACTACACACATCAACGGTAGGCTCATTAATAATCTTGAGGCTGAGGTTAGCGAAGCTAAGAAGAACGGTGGAAAGGCACCCAAGTAAGATAATCAGCGGGGCCAGTCCGAGCGTATCAAGTTCTCATGCCTGGAGGTTGGTTTCGGTCTACTTACGCCAGTTTGGGCGTTTCCGCCGTGCGTTCGGATGATGGGTGATGATCCGGAATGTCGCATCTCGACCTGAAAGTTTGCGTCCAGGAGGACGTGTTGTTGGGCGAACCACTTTGGCTCTCAGTCGATCGTGGGTCTCACGATGATCGTCATCGAGTTCAAACTCGACCCAAAGCTCAACTTCGGGGGCAATTTTTCGTGTGACACCGTTCTGGACGACGTTTCCTTCCCAGTCGACGGAATGAAAAAATACGTCATCAGTGAAGTCTTCGGCCTCAATAAAACCGTATTTGCCTTCTTGCTCGATGAACATGATCTTCCCAAGTCGTCGCCGTTGAATGCGAAACTTTTTCTTGATCCCATCTTCTTGGTCGGGGTCATCCACGGTTTGGCTCTTGCTGCTGGTTTGCTGGAATTCGTAGTGAGTGGGTGTACCCGAACCACTGTGGTCTGGCTGGGATGGAGTATCCCTCGAAGAGTTAATCGGGCAACACCACTTTAGTTTAACTCTCCGACGAAGTTTGCATCAGGGAGACCAATCCACTTCGCAAGCGATGAATTAGTCGCTCTGCGAATCACACAGGACCACATGTCGCTGGCTGACGAAAAGACATCGTCGACATTGGCGGGTAATACGTGCCAATGTCCACTCGCAATTTCGGCTTCGAGTTCCTCGGGATTCCACCCCAGATGACCGACAATCAGTCGAAAAGGCTCGTTCCGATCACGTATCAGGTCAACGAGGTGTTGCTTTTGGGCGGCAACGTAGATCCCATCGCCTGTTTCTGCTTCTGCGTAATCACGGATTTGATGAAGTGCGACAATCGGTCCTGATAGAGGTCCTCCGAAATGCAGCGACCTTGAAGACACGGGCAGATCCGAATCTTGGAAAGGTGAGTTGGTCCCGCTTTCCTCTGTTTTTTCCGTTTGCGTTGAGAATCGGCGTTGTTGTTCGGTTGAGTTCTTGGAGTGAGTCTCACCCAGAATGGCATCAAACGCCTCAGGATTCGGTTCGATCGGGCGGTTAAGCATGACACCAATCACGCGGGTCTCGTCATCGTGAACGATCAGACACACGCCGTTGGCGTACATTGGGTCGGTAATGGTGCTGGATGCGACCAGTAATTGGCCAAGGTACGATTCCCTCATTGGTTGCTCCATGGTTCATCAATGCTGTCAGGTTGGCAGTAAAAACACCGCGCATCTATAACTGGGCAAGCGGCGCGCCAAACAGTGGCGCTGTTTACGAGCGTGTTTCCGAAATTTCCTCAATTCTCACTTCCTAAGGCTAAATACCAGCATGTCCATACACGAAATGCGTAAGAGTTATTCCATGGCTGGCCTTGCAAAAAGTGACGTTGATGCTGATCCAATGGTTCAGTTCCAACGCTGGTTTGAGGAGGCCCAGCAACCTGATTTGCCAGACTGGATGGAAGTCAATGCAATGACTTTGGCAACTGCCGATACCGAAGGAAAAGTGACGTCAAGAATCGTCTTGCTAAAGGGGATTGAGGATGGCCACTTCTGTTTCTATACGAATTATGAGTCCGAGAAGGGTCAACAAATCGCCGCGAATCCACAAGTTTCTCTTTGTTTCTTGTGGGGTCACTTGCAGCGTCAGGTGAGGATTGAAGGGAATGCCAAGCAATCATTGCGCAGCAAGTCAGTTGACTACTTTCATTCCCGCCCGCGAGAAAGTCAGTTGGGAGCTCATGTGAGCCGACAGTCCTCAGTGATCGATTCAAGCCAATCTCTCAACGAACAGTTCAAGGCACTCGAATCTGAGTACAACCAGCAAGAAATCCCGTGTCCTGATCACTGGGGAGGTTATGAGGTGGAACCGACCAGAGTTGAGTTCTGGCAGGGCAGACCTGGGCGATTGCACGATCGCATCTGCTATCGTCGGGATGGCGAGCATTGGCAATTGTTGCGGCTGTCGCCTTGATCTTGAGAATCGGCTGCTACGTGCGACAGGCAATGTTTTTGGGCACACCGAATTGGTTCGTAACCTTGAGACTTCTGAACGAGCAAGTGGTGCTAAAGATGCCATTTGCGTCTGTTTTTTTAAAGCATGTCCATGGGGTCGATATCAATGACATATTGCACGTCATCTTTGTCGGCAATCGTGAAACCTTCGACCGCTTTTCGAATCGTGCTACCCAAGTGGGCGGGGTTGGTGGACTGCAATAGAATGTGAAATCGGTACTTGCCCCTCAGTTTTGAAATGGGGGGTGGTGCCGGTCCAAGAACCCGTACCTCGTAGCCAAGTTGTTTGCGGGCAGCATCCAGTTGGGTGAGCAACGAGTCGGCGACTGCTTCGGTAACATCTTCGACAGATCCCCGGATGATAATTCTTGCGACACTTCCCAAAGGCGGGTAATTAAAGCGGCGTCTGACCACCATTTCATCTTTGGCGAATTGGTGGTAATCGTGACGTGATGCAGCCTGAATTGCGGGGTGTTCGGGTGAATAGGTTTGAACGATCACACGCCCGCTGCGATCTCCTCGTCCTGTGCGGCCGGCCACCTGGGTGACTAATTGAAAAGTACGTTCAGCAGCTCGGAAGTCAGGGAAGTGCAGGGCACTATCAGAATTGATAACACCCACCAATAACACGTTGGGGAAATCGAGACCTTTGGCAATCATCTGTGTACCTAGCAGGATGTCGAGATCCCCACGTCGAAACATGGTGAGCACTTTCTGGTGGCTTCCGGGACGCCTCATGGTATCACTGTCCATTCGAGCGATGCGTGCCTCGGGAAACTTGGCTTTGACTTCGGCTTCGAGTCGTTGTGTTCCCAATCCACCATATCGGATTCCATCAAATCGACAGGCAGGGCATGCGGGCGGTGTCGGGATGGTAAAGTCGCAGTAGTGGCAAATTGCCTTGCCTCCATCCCTGTGGTGCGTGAGCGGCATGTCGCAGTCGGGGCAGGCGACTACGTCTCCACATGCGGGGCACTGGATCGTGGTCGCAAAACCACGCCGATTGAGAAGCAGGATGGTTTGTCCATGGTCCTTGAGTGTTTCCTGCAAGGCCGCGTAAAGAGGGCGACTTATTGCTCCTGAGGACCGATCATCTTTCACCCGCAGGTCGACCAATTGTACGTGTGGCATGGGCAGGTCATTCACCCGGGAAGGCAGCGGGATCATTTCAGCATGGCCCGTTTGTGTCGCTTGCCATGACTCGAGTGATGGTGTTGCTGAACCAAGCACTAGTGGTATGCCGAGAGACATAGCACGCGCATGAGCAACCTTGCGGGCATGGTATCTTGGCTGTGTGTCCTGCTTGAAAGATGAGTCGTGTTCTTCATCGAGAATAATGAGTCCTAAACGTGGTAATGGCGCAAACACGGCGCTGCGTGGTCCAATCACGACCTGAACGTCGCCGCTGCGTATTCTCTGCCATTGGAAATGTCTTTCGGCAGGCGTCATCTGACTGTGTAAAACCGCGACTGATTGAAAGCGGCGTTCAAAACGACCACGTGTCTGGGGAGTCAAGCTGATTTCTGGAACCAGAACGATGGCCCCACGGCCAAACCTCACAAGGTGCTCGATTGTTCGAATATAAACTTCGGTCTTCCCGCTGCCAGTTACACCATGCAACACCAGCGTTTTACCTTCTCCACTATCCACCGCAGCAGTGATTCGTTCCAACGCATGGGACTGGTCCTTGGTTAGAGTCAACGACCGCTCTGTTTCTCCATCGCTCACTTGCCAGCGTGTTGGACTCGCAGTGGTCATTTCCCTGCGTGTTTCCGATTTCAGAAGTCCCTTCTTTTGAAGTCTTCGTATTGGGTCCTGAGTGCATGCTGCCTCAGCCATTAACTGGGAGGCTGTCAAAGGTCGGGCAGCAGCGATCAGATGTCGAACAACCGCCTGCTGTTTTTTGGGCAGGCTATTGATGGTCGCATCATCCAAAGATTCCATGCGTGGATGAAAGTAGGTCTTCTCACGAGTGCCTGCATTGCTGCGAACACTGGATGGGATCAGTGTGTCGAAAACCTGACCCGCAGGAGCTTGGTAATAGTGGCTCATCCATAGCACAAGCCGAACCAACGATGCGTCACAGAGAGGTTCGTCGTCGATGATCTCTGCAATGTCCCGGAGCGATCTTTGTGCTTTCGCTTCAAGATCGATTTTGGTGCACCAGCCAGTGATTGGCTTGCGACGTCGTCCGAGTGGGACATGAACTCGCATGCCAATTTTCAATGTGTCACGCATGGACTCCGGAACACGATAGTCGTACGGCCCGTGCGGTGCCTCGCTGAAAACGATGGTTGCGGTCGCAATCGAGGACTCTGCTGGCAATTCCCATGGTGGAATATCTGTTTCAAACAATTCCGTCTGATGGGATTTGTTGGAACGTGGCGTTGATTTGCTCCCCTGCGTTCCTTTTGTCTCATCTGCGTTTCCAGGCTCCGATTCCGCGTCGGGCGGTTCAATTGGGCTGGTCATGAGATCAGAAAGAAAATGAGAAGGCTGATTGGTAAGAGCCAAGTTATCCGTCAACATAGTGAATGTTCCAACCCGTTGAGTCTTTGCTTCCTGCTTGTTCGCCCTAATTCGGCGTCCTGGCCCGCAAATGTTGGTGGTTTAAGTGCCGCGTCTGTAAGTGAGCGTCACTCGAGGGCGGGACACGTTCGGTCACAAAACCTGCAAAACACGAGAATATCGGGCAGAAAATGGCAGATCCCATGCGAATCGGAATACTCGGAGGATCATTTGACCCTCCGCATATCGGACACTTGTGGATCGCTGAGGCAGTTCGCGAAGCTTTGAAACTCGACGAAATCCGATGGATACCTGCTGCCATTTCTCCGCTCAAGCCCGATGGCCCGGTCGCTTCAAATGAGCAAAGGCGGCAGATGGTGGCCCTCGCAGTCTCAGGATGTGCGGAGTACCTCGTTGACGATCGTGAACTTAATCGGGGCGATGTTAGTTACACAGTCGATACGCTGCAGGGTTTGAAAACAGAATTTCCCAAAGCAGAATTCTTTCTGATCATGGGCAGTGACTCACTCGCATCCCTGCAACAGTGGCATCAACCGAAACGCCTGCTCGAATTGGCCACGCTGGTGGTCTTGCAGCGAGGTGCTGACGATGACATTGATTTCAATGTGTTGTCAGGATTGACAAGCGAAACACAAATACAACGAATTCGTGAATCTCAGGTGGCCATGCCATTAATTGAGCTTTCCAGCAGCGAAATTCGCGAGCGACTGCGGAATGGTCACAGTATTCGTTTTAGAACATCGAGATCTGTTGAGGCCTACATCAAAGCCGAGAAGCTCTATCAGGCAACACCGGAAAACGCTAGCCGAACGTGAACAAAATCACGAATCTTGCTTCAGATCAGTTTCTTTGAGCCCGTTTACGAGACGCAGCGTATCTTCAACCAGTAGATGCACACGCTCTTGGATGCTTTCATCAGCCAGTGCTTCCCCCTCGAATGATTCACCGGTCGCGTAAATGAAACGTGGAACGATGAGGCAACGGAAGTCAAGCATCAAACTATTGGCAAGGCCCATCGCGGACATGTAGCTACCCTGGCCACCCGCAGCGAGCATCATGCCGACGATCTTTCCAGTCCATGCCCTGCCCGTGAGTTCCACCGCATTCTTTGCGGCTGAGTTCACGTCGTAATTATAGACGGGCGAAGCGAGCAGAATCGCATCAGCGTTCTCGACCAGCCCACTGAGTTGCTGGACGTTACTGTCGCCATAGGCAGTCGCACCATCGCATAGTGGAAGGGGGGACTCCGCCAAGTCAAATAGTGTGACATCAGTTTCGAGTTCTTGCAGTCTGCCAACACAGGCACGAGCCATGATGCGACTGCGACTGCCTGGGTGGAGACTGGAGCTGATCACTAGGATCATGGGAAAAGTACCTTGCCCGCGGGTTGAAAATGGATCGGCTGTCATGCTCGCAAAACTTGATCAGATTGTCGACCAGACAGTGGCTTCTTTTGCGTGACTTTTCGATTCACGCAAAAGATCGCCAATCAATTCATTACCAGGCACCTTGGCTTGATTCACCATCCATTCCAAGACGATTTTTCAGCATACTGAACTGGCGAAACATTCTTTCGCTGCTGCTGTGCACATGCTCAGCTTCCGTGACAAACTGAATGTCATCGTCAGGATAAACGTCACCCTTGATCAACGTCTGCTCAAAATCGGCAAGTGGATCGCCGTAGACGATCAGCAGTTTGTGTTCATCCAATTGTACTTCTTGCCGTTTCGCTGGATTGATCACTGCGATGCCGGTACACCCATCGTTGAGCAAAAGGTCCTCAAAATCCCAGAGAATGCTCTTTAAGACCGGAACGTCAATATGCTCACGGTAGAGGTCCTCTTGATCGTTGCAAGCGTGGTGGCTTGTTTCGAGAACGACATCGACGGTCGTTCCAAGTGGTTCAATCAGGTCCAGAAAAATGTCCATCAACGCGTGACGCGTGGCTGAGGCCATGATGACCGGAGTTCGGGTTCCACTTGCTTCATCGATGTATTCGTCGAAGCGGTAGCCTTGCTTGGGGACGATTTGAAGATCGTAGGAGGGCCGAATTGCGTCAGTGAGGTCAAAGACACCGTAGGAGTCAATTCCCATGTGGGTCTGCAGTTCATCGTCCGAGAGTGACTCAAAACTGCCGTTTGCATTGCCCTTGATAACGTCGTCGGCCACGCCACTGCGGAGGATGCGTTTCAGAAAGCCCATGATGAATTGCCGATTTCGGTCGCGAATGAGGAAATGAGGGGCGAGTGGATGGTCACGTTGCCGCTCACATCGAATCTCTTACACCCAACATTAGGTCACGTCCGCGTGCAGGTTTGCCGAACCGGTGTTAGCTTCCCGGAAAGGTTTGCGAACCCTATCCGCAAAAGGTGCATAACCCTTTCATGTGTCACTATCCGCAAAACCCGCAGCAGGCAAAGGCAGGACGTCGGGCTTGAGGTACGAGCGAAGTCGACTAACAGCTTGAGAGAAGTCCAAAAGCCTGAGAGAAATCAAAGATAGCCACCAGTCGTCTTATTCGAGAGTTGCAGGGCTCGGCAGTTCTCCGGGTTGCCCCATTCCACCTGTTCTTCGCAAACAGCAATGCTGCCAAGCAGATCCGCCGCATTTCCACGTCTTGCTGCGGCGGTTGCATCAACGGGAGTGGGGGAGGGCTCGATGCCGGCCAAAATGACGAGCCACCGATTCAAGCAGGGGATCAATGGTCTCAGCTTGGATTCGATGGGGTGGCTGCCAAGGATGCCAGCGTGCGGAGGGATGTTCCGTTAGGACCAACTCAGGTTTTTGGTTCAGAAAACCTAAGAAGTAGCGGACTTGTTTTTCAAAAAGCTGGTCACCCATTTTTGGATATTGAACTTGGTAGAAAAGATCAAATTCAAATCTCGGGTCGATCTCGATCGTATTGGCAGCAATTCCAGTTTCTTCCTCAGTTTCCCTGAGCGCAGTTTCCAAAAACGATTCTCCGGCATCGCAGTGACCTTTCGGCAGATCCCAGCGAGTGGGGTGTCGCATGAGCAGAAATTCGACCGAATCTGGCGATCCCGTCATCAATAAAATGCCCGCAGCGGTAACTCTTTTTCCGGAAGAGATTTTCATGCCTTGTCGTTTATCAGGAGTTCCCTACAAAAGACTATCTTACGAGATCTTCAGCCGAGGGACGCTGAGCTCTGTTTTACCTGATGAGTCATCCATGAAGATTTATACACGAACTGGCGATACTGGCAGCACTGGTCTCTTTGGTGGGCCAAGAGTGGCCAAAGATGATGATCGAATCGAAGCTTATGGCACGGTTGATGAGTTGAATGCGGCGATCGGCACCGCTAGATCGGCCGAATTGGGGGAGGTCGTCGATTCACAACTGGAAATTATCCAGCACGCTCTTTTCGCGATTGGGGCTGAATTAGCGACTCCCGAGCCCGATGATCACAGTATGAGGATCATTTCGAACGCTCACATTGGTCAATTGGAGCAATGGATTGATGACCACGAGGGCGGTTTGAAGCCCCTTCAGCAATTTATTTTGCCTGCTGGCGACGCCGGTGCCACGCACTTGCACCTTGCCAGAGCCATCTGTCGCCGCGCGGAACGGCGGGTCGTCACGCTGGTTCGCAGGCACGAAACAAGTGTTTCCGAGGAGTTGATCATTTATTTGAATCGTCTCAGTGACTTACTTTTCGTGCTCACACGTTCTGTGAATAAAATGCGGGGTGTTGAAGACGTAGAATGGGTGAAGCCCGGTGGTGTCTCTCGTGGTTCTTAGACTGCGAATGAGCTGAAATCGCCTGTGGAACTCCTGTTTTGGCGTCCCTGTCTGTATTGCCGTAAACGATCCACGACATCCAAGCGGTCTTCCGTGGATTTTTGGTTTAGAGGCGGCTGTTCCAGTTTTTTGCCCGTCTGGTTCGATGGCCGGTCGGGTGTACAATGTGTGCTGAGAGAAGAAGCAACCTTTGCCCGTTGTGAGGTAAATAATCGTGAAAAAAGTCGAAGCCATTGTTCGTCACTTCAAATTAGAAGACGTGAAAAATGCCCTCACGGATCAGGGTATTCATGGGATGACGGTGAGCGAAGTTCGGGGCTTCGGTCGTCAGAAAGGTCACACGGAAATTTACCGGGGTACCGAATACGCGATTGACTTCGTTCCCAAAGTCAAAATCGAAGTCATTTGTACGGACGACAATTTGCAAATGGTCGTCGACACCGTTCTGCAAACTGCTCAAACAGGCCAAATCGGTGATGGCAAAATCTTCGTTACCGACTTACAGGATTCGATTCGAATTCGTACCGGGGAACGCGGCGAAGATGCTCTGTAATTGCAAAATGGCCTGCGTGGCCTGAGAACAATGGTTGCGGCAATTACTGTTGATGCACCATTGCTCATGGCATGATGGCCAGTTTTGTAAAGCGACTCGTCAACGCGGCGATTGCTCGATGGTATGTTTGCACCCACGGGCAATGCTTAGTCCCATGAACTGTCCGGCATAGGGCGACGAGAAATGTCCGAGTTTGGACGAAGACATTTGTCTCTGCGCCCGCTCTGAGTATCTTCCTATGTCGATGAGACCGATTGTCTTACGCTGTCGTGCAGCACTCGAGGAAGGGCGACGAAAAGCCTTCGAGCAACATCGCTCGGGTACTCCTGGGATGCAGGTTTCGACACTGCTCGCTGATCTTTACGACGATGTTGTGCTTGATATTTGGCATGAAGCAATCCGCGAGCACGCAACTGATGAGCGTTTGACCGGACTCTCGTTGATCGCTCATGGTGGATTTGGGAGACGTGACTTAGCTCCTTACAGCGATGCCGATCTGATGCTTCTGACCACGCCAAAAGCCGAAAGTCTGGCCATCAAGATTGCGGGCAATCTTCAAAAGGATATCGGGGATTCAGGAATTGATCCGGGGTTTTCATTTCGCACTTCAAATGAAGCCTGCCGAATGTCCTGGGAGGATCCGGTTATTTATTCCTCACTTTCCGAGTCACGCTTGCTTGCCGGCAGTTTGCGGTTGTACAGCAAATACTTTTATGCGTTCCGGCATGGTGCAATGCGACGCAGTTCAGAGATTGTTAAAAAAGTGGTTGCTGCGCGTCGTGCAGAACGAGGCAAATGGGGAGACACGGCTTATCTTTTGAGACCGAATGTCAAACGATCTCGTGGAGCCTTGCGCGATATTCAACTCATCCGCTGGATTGGCTTTGCACGTTATGGTGAGACGGATTTGGAAAGGCTCGTCAAACTGGGAGCTCTGCCTGGAGAAGATTATCGCTATTTGAGGAAAGCCTACGCATTCATGCTGCGACTTCGCCATGAGTTGCATTTTCGTGAAGGTAAGACTCTGGATGTGCTTGATCGTGGCACTCAGTTGGAGATTGCCGACGAGTGGGGGTATGAGGGCAGTGAAGGGATTTTGCCCGTTGAGCAATTCATGCAGGATTATTTCGATAACACACGTAATGTCCGGTACGCTGCTGCCTACTTTGTCGATGACGCGCAAAGCCGACCATTGATTCATCGCGCCGTGGAATCTGTGTTGTCAAAGGAGGTCGCTGAGCACATTCGGATGGGACCAACTCATATTTGGGTACCCAAGGATTCCCTCGAGCAATTTGCTGCCAGTCTTCCTGATATTTTGCGATTGATGAGTCTCGCTAATCAACATTGCCGGCGAATCACTCACCAAACCTGGCAGGCAATCAGGCAGGCAATGCAGGATCGTGTCTCACGACCACCTGATGCAAAAACAATTGATGCGTTCCTTTCCCTGCTCAGTCGTCCGGGACGCCTCGCCCCGCTTCTTCGGCGTTTGCATGAGTTAAGAGTCATCGAGCAACTGATCCCTGAATTTAAACACATGCGGGGACTGCTTCAGTTCAATGCCTATCATAAGTACACCGTAGACGCCCACAGTTTCCGAGCTGTCGAAGCTGCCACAGAATTGCAGAATTCTGAGGGTGGCATGGGACGCAGGTACCGCCGACTTGCCGATAAACGTTTACTGCATTTGGCACTGCTGATTCACGATATTGGAAAGGGCTATGAAGAAGACCATTCCATCGTTGGAGCCAGGATTGCAAAAGAAACAGCCAAGCGGTTGAACCTTGATCCTGTGACGGCTGAAACACTGGAGTGGTTGGTGCTGAAGCACTTGGCGGTCAATGTAGTGGCCTTTCGGCATGATCTCAGTGATCCGCAGATTGTGCTGGCGTTTGCGGCGGAAGTGGGATCCATTCGCCGCTTGGAATTGTTGGTTGTTCACACCTATGCCGACCTTGTCGCTGTAGGACCGGGCGTGGCAACTGACTGGAAAGTCAATCTGATCGAAGATCTGTACAAGCGGACGCGCCGATATTTTGATTCGGGAAGCCTGCCAGGTAGTCCTGATGACCCCGAAATAGAATTGAAACGCTCTGAAGTTCGAGAGCAATTGCAACAACTGAAATCCTACGAGCAGTGTGTCAGACTGCTCGATCGGATGCCGTTGTCATTGCTTAGTCGCGCAGACTCCGATCACCTTGCGAAGCAGATAGAACTTGTCGTTTGCAATCTCGGGGATGGAGCCTTGTGCACGAGCAGCTATGACAAGCGATTCAATGCCAATCGTTACACGGTCATCAGACGCGAGGATGAACATTCCATTGGAACATTCGCTCGTGCGACAGGTGTGCTCAGTACCAGTGGTTTGACAATTTTGCGTGCTCAGATCGAAATGGTGGGTGACTTGGCATGGGATAATTATTGGGTGACAGATCTGGAGGGTTCCGACGGACAGCCAGCCGAGGCACGCAACGAAACCATTTGCGCACGCGTTTGTCATCTCTTGGATTCACCCGATGAGCCACTACCCGCTCACAGACGCAAGTGGGATTCCCAGAATCCTCGAGAAGGAGAGAGTGTAAACGTCCTTCCTAGCAAAGTCGTATTCGATAATGAAACAGTTGAGCGATACACAATTCTTTCGTTCTTCGCCTATGACGAGGTGGGACTGTTGTATCGAATTGCAGCGACGCTGGCGAAAATGAATGTCGTGCTCCATTTCGCCAAAATTGATACACACCTCGATCAGGTAGCGGACGTGTTTTATGTGTCCGAGCCAGATGGCTCGAAATTTACCAACCCCGAAAGACGTGCAGAGATTAGGAATGAACTATTGAGCATGTCTTCCTAGGTGATTTGAATCCTCGAATGCGCGACCTTCGGTGACGTGCAGTATGGGTTAGGTAAAGCGTGAGTGCACTGCCGCGTAGGTTGAGTTTGTGATCTGCAAGGATGAGTCGTTCACCCACTCTTAGGTTTGTATTTCTTTCTTGGGGTTTCCCTTGCAACCACTTGCAGGCGCGGCAATCTTTCATTGGTTCATTTTTCGTGTTTGCTAGTTGATGCTTTACGGCAATTCATCAGTCATTCGTTCTGCTTTGCAGAAAGTCTTGTTACGCAATCACAAGAATCAGTGGGACGACCTAAGGCTGAACGCCATGGTGAGGTCGGACGCGACATGCGATTCTGCGAACCTTGAAATTTTACGTTTCTCCAGACATGGACGGTCTTTCTATGCGTATTCAAGCTCTCACGCTTTTGCTTTTGGCCACTCTGGCCTCGACTGCCACGGCTAACGATGAGATCCAACGTCTTCTGGCCGATCTTAGTTTCGGGGACGCAATGACGCCGGACGTAGCGACTTCCGTAAGAAAGACTGCGAAACCAGATCCTCTGCCCGCTGCATCGCCGGCCATGGAAAAGGTCGCGATGGAAAAGGTTGCGATCAAACAAACACCTCCTGTCAGCAGTTTTGCGGCGTTGCCACCTTTTTCGGAGCTCGTTGCAGCTGGACCTGGCTTGCAGTTGCCACCAGAATCCGGCCCCAAGGCTGTGTTGAAGCAACCCGTTCCCAAAGCCGTTCCCCTAACCGACATCAATCTATCGAAGGCGGCTGAAGTTAGCTCACCCAAGGTCGCTTGGGTTCAGCCAATTGAGACCAAGTCAGTAGGGCATCGTAATCACAGCACGGCTTGTGAGCCCCACGGATATGAAACGGGAATCGTGTGTCGGCCCCGAGTCTCGCCCAACCTGCCGACTTCCACGTTCTTGCAGTACTTCAGGGGTAATCCTTGTTACTCAAACGTATGGGACGGATATCGCTATGATTGTGGTTCACATCATGCCCACATCCACGGTGAGTGTGACTGCTTCAAAGGGAAGAATTCCGGTTGCGAAGGCTGTGACAGCCGAAAACGGCACTAGACTGTAAGTCTGACAGCCTTTCTAAGCACATTAAAAAAAAGTTTTGTGCTGGACCACTTCTGGTTCAGCCGCCTCGCCGTTGATGCCGATGACATTCATACCATGGATTGGGAGGGTGGAACGATCGGTGCCATCGTTCCAGCATTGATGGGCCATGGTGAGGCAGGGAGGGCTTCACCATGGCCCTTCTCTATATCGTCACCGTCCTTCTGCTGATTGCAGCAGCTTCAGACGTGACACCAGGGAAGGGATTTCTTGACAAGTCAGGTTCTAGCCTGCAGCAAATTGAATCAGCGATTTGCAAGATGGCGACGATTCGCTAGATGGCGACAGTGTGCAGCAAAGCAGCCGCCAGTGCCTTAAGCTACTGACGGCTGTGTCTATTGGGTGACTGTGTCGAGCTGAGATTACGAGAACAGTTCGTCGATGATCCCGCCGTCTCGTACCAGCGTGATGGGTCTTCCGGTGCTGGTGTCGTATTCCATCGTGGGGTCAATGCCGAGGTTGTGATAGAAGCTGGCCGCAACATCATCGGGGGAGATCCCCTCATGTCGTGGGCCAGAGGCATTGTCATCGCTCTCGCCGATCACTTGACCACCTTTGACTGCACCGCCAGCCATCAACATGAACATGCAGCGCGGATAGTGATCTCGCCCACCTTCAGCGCTCCTCGAGTTGATTTTGGGTGTTCGTCCAAATTCACCTGTCACAAACACAGCGGTCGTTTCCAAGAGACCTCGTTGTTCCAAGCCTGTTAGTAAGCCGCTGAGACCAGCATCCAGCTTGGGCAGATTGTTATCCTTCAGCTTGCTGAAGTTGTCAGTGTGAGTATCCCATCCTCCAAGTTGTACACTGACTAGCCGGACGCCTGATTCAACCAAACGCAGGGCTAGCATGCAGCTCTGGCCAAATGACTCCTCTCCGAACTGTTTGGAGAAGCTTTCGGGCTCTTGGCTGATATCAAATGCTTTTCGGGCGCGTGCTGATGTAATCATCGAATAGGCTTGGTCGCCGAATTTATCCAGACCTTCCAGTAGCTGATCATTCTTTTCAAGCTCTGCGAACCTACGATCCAATTTTTTCAGCAGGTTTTGGCGTCGTTGAACTTCGTCAACACCAATGCCTCCACCTAACGAGATCCCACGCACAGAGAATGGTTCGCCAAAGTCAGGTGACGAATTCGTCTCGAGGGCTGCATAGCGGATTCCCAGGAAGCCAGCACCTTGCCCGGCTTTGGGAACAGCCACAAGACTTGGTATGTCGGTTTCACTCGGGCGCTCTTTGGAAAGCACGGAGCCGTAACTGGGGTACTCAAGCGCCGGAATGGGCTTGCTGCCAGTATTGACGTACTCACGTCCCAGACGGTGCGCGGCCAGGGTATGACTCACTCCACGAAGGATCGCAAACTTGTCAGCAACGGCGGCTAATTTTGGCAGGTGTTCCGAAATTTGAATGCCTGGCACATTGGTGGCGATCGGATTGAAACTGCCGCGGAACTCACTGGCTGCGTCCGGCTTCATATCGAATGTGTCCAAATGCGATGGGCCACCCGGCAATTCGATAAAGATTGCCCGGTCCGCGCGACCAGCCTGTACTTGCCCGGCATGAGCCAGTTGCATGTAGTTGCTCAGCGTCAGGCCACCGAGTGACAGCACTCCCGCTTTCAACATGTCCCGGCGTTGCATTCCGTCACAGGTGCGATGTAATTTCATGAAAATGACTCGTTGTTTATCAGTTTACGAAGAGTAAATTCGGATGTCGTGGCAGAGGCTCAGTAGCGTGGAACTGCTACCTGCGTGCCAGCAGGAAAAATCCATTCAATGACTGAGAATGAATTCCTTTGTATTCACAAGTGCCCACAGAAGCGATTGCACACCATCAGCAGGCGTCTTGGACTGTTCAATGAATGCCACTGAGATCTCTGTCTCTTCCTGGTCCGGATAGCGACTGAGGGTTCGTAGATAGGCTTCCTCGATGAGCTGTTCCAGTGTTTTGGCAGCACTCTTGAGCGAAGTGGGCGTGTCAAGTTCGGGCCAGGCATTCTGATCCTTCAAGAGCACCGATAACTTTGGCACCGCGAACTTGAAAGGCTTCAGCTTCGCAGCCAATCGTTTGTGCTCTCGTTGAAGTTGTGCTTTCGCCTTTGTCTGCCGCTCGAGAGGCAGTTTTTGGTACTGGGCGATGCGTGCAAGAAACTGTTTGCGGTAGTTTTCTGCCCGCTTTTGTACCATCGCTGCGCGAGGGTCAAGACTACTGCGTGGCCCTGCGACGCCGAGCTCCGAACAGGCTTGAGCTACCCAGCCGTTCTTGTCGCTGAGCCGTTTGTGCATATCTGCATCATTACGCAAGTAGATGGATTGAAGCAGGCTGGGTGCGTCACTGCGATCACAATCGCAGTTGGACTCCCGGATGGATTGACCGAATACTTCCAATGCGAAGTCTTGCTGATTTCGACGGTTGGGTTTTCCTTCCGCGATCGCCATTTCACTCACTTCTGTTCGCAGTTTCTGTGCCTGACTATCCGAGCCAGTCGCCAGAATTACAGCATCGTAAACGACTTCGGCAGGCAGTCGCCGTGGAATATGATGAGAGAAATTTGTGCGGTCCACTGCATTGGTAGCATTTGTGTCTGCAGAACGTTGGTAGGTTTCACTGGTTACGATCTTCTGATGCAACCACTTGAGGTCAAAGTCATGTTTGATGAACTCGTTCGCCAGATAGTCCATCAACGGTTCGTTGACGGGGGGGTTGGCGAGGTTCATGTCGTCTGTGGGGCTAACGATGCCATCACCGAAGTAGTTGCTCCAGACACGGTTGACGATCGCCCTGGCGAAGTAAGGGTTTTCAGCAGATCGGAGCCACGCCATCAGTGCATCGCGAGGATCTGCGTCCAGTGTCACCTCTCCTTTTTCACCGAGAATTTTTCCGGAGGGAATCGTGATCGGTCTTGCTTTTCCTCCTTTGCGTTTGATTTGTGCCTGTGCCTTTCGTTGTCTTTGAATACTACTGTCATCAAAAACTAACTCACCAAAGGGGACCGTTTTGCCTTGCTGAGCACCTTTTTGTACGGCCCGACGCAGGTCACCACCCTTTAGTTTCTTACCGTCAGTCAACGCATCCAGTAGTTCCAGGCGATCCTCTTTTGCGTCTTTCGCAACGACTGTCGCTGAGTAGCGAATGGGTGTGAACAGTTTGGAAAAACGTTCAAAATCATTCTTCGACCAACGGTCGAACGGATGTTTGTGACATTGTGCGCACTCGATGCGAACCCCCAAGAAAGTGTAGGCAAATCCAATGGCTCGTTCTTCAGGTTTCTGAAAATTACGACGACCCCAAAACATCGGAAGCCCATCACGCTCAGCGAATAACTCTTCGTTGCCCGGTTTGCATGCCTCTGTCATTGTTTCGCAGTAGGAAACGTAATCTTCTTTGGGTTGACGGTTGTCGGCCACGACAATGCCCTCGACGATGTCGTCATAAGACATGTTTTTCGCAAGTCGTACGCGTAGCCATTCGTACCACAGTCGGGGGGCAGCATTTCGGACTGGAAAAACGTTTGTGAGTTGCTCGTCACTATTGCCGGTCCAGTCAGAAAATCGAGTCGCCCACCAAGCTGCGTAACCGGGTGAATCAAGTAAACGCTCAATCAATCGCTCACGTTTAAGTGGTGAGTCATCAGTTAAGAATTCGCGAACCGTGTCCGCATCGGGGAGTATTCCTGTGATATCCAGAGAGGCTCTCCGTATGAATTCAGAATCCGTGCAAATGCCTGAAGGAACGATTCCCAGTTTGTCCAGTTTTTCCTGGACTAGTCGATCAACGGAATGTTGGGATTTGGCTGCCGCTGAGCTTGTCGGAATCCCTATCGGCCTTAGCACGGGCACAGGGATCACTGCTTTGTCGTAATAAACAACAACGTGGGTATCACCCCGGTCACCGGAAGTGATTCGCCCTGTATCGTCGATGTCAGCGATCGCATCATTGTTGGAACTGAAGCGACAGAGTGCAGTCACGTCTTCAGAAGTGCCGTCTTTCCAATGTGCGACCGCAGTTAAATTCACAATTTCATTCTTGTCGCGAAACACAATTTCGGCAGGGCTGACGTCGACTCGATCCAATTCCCGAATGGCTTTGGAATCATACAACGCTCCCGCTTCGATCCACCGTTGCAGTACATGGTGCTGCCAAGTGCCTTTGTCAAAGCGTTTGCCACCCTCATGGAGCTCTGCATCACTTGGCTTGGAAAGCATTAGACTCTCGTCGACATCGTCGACATCGACACGTCCTGTGGCCTCATCAAGCAATGCATCATGGTCTGCTTTAAAGTCATAGCCGAAGAGTGACAGCTGAAACCCACCTCGGCCCTGAAACGAACCATGACAGGCCCTTCCATTGCAACCCAGACGGCTCAAAAGCGGAATGACGTGTTTCTGAAAGTCCGGAACCTCCGTTGTGTCTTCATTGGCGAACCTCTTGCTGAGTGGATCCAATATTTCGGCTTTTTTACCTTCGTTCTCCCCAGTTCGGACTTTGACGTTTGCTGGTTCGGCAGAGACTTGGGTAATGGCGGCATCACCCATGATCATGCACACACAGATAAGGAATAGGATTCCGACCGGCAGATGTTTCTGGCAGAGAAGGATCATTGGCTTGGTCATTAGGGAAGCTGGTGGGAAAGGGTAGGGCAGGCCACGTTCACTGTTGAGTTGAAGTGGTTTTAGTCTTTCGTCTTTTCGTTTTTAAATCACTGGTGTTTTGCGTTTTACCAGCAGCAGGCTTTCGATCCGCTTTGCGCAATAACATGGCGTAGACTGCATCCACGCTGTTGCTGGAATCTTCTTCGAAGGTCGATAGATTTTGTTCCGCTGCTGCAAGCAAGGTTTGGTCACGAGCAAGACGCTTCCGCAACAGTTCTACCTCATACTGCATCTTTGCCTGTTTTGCAGCGTGCAAGCGAGCGACAGCATCATGTAGTTTGTTTCTGTCCTGAAGTTTGTCACGCACTTTCAGTCTTGCCGCGGTGAGATTGGCTTCCGTGTCCGCCTTGAGAAGCTCAAGCTCTACTTGAAAGAGCCGCTCATCCCGCTTTTGAGCGGCGTTAAGCTTTTTGGCTGACCGCGCCAAATCTATGATGGCCCGCTCGTATTGTCGCGTTTGATCGATCTTCAGTTGTTCTAAAAGAGGTGTCAGTTGTGGCAGGTGTTGACTTGCCAATTGCATCGCGAGTTGTTCGCTTTCCGAATTTAGGTCGCGGTTCTTTGGTTGCTGCCGCGATGTCTGCTGCTGTGTAAACTCGCTTTGGTTTGGATCTGATCGAGCATCGTCACTGTATGACAGTGTTGGATCAGCAAGTAGCACGCAAACAGCAAGACCTGTCGATAATGTTTTAAGTGCGAAGTTAGCCATCATTTGTGTCCATCTCATGAATTTCAAATGCCGCTGTGAACATCCACGAAAACGAGTCTTCAGAAGTATTGTCTGTCGCTTCCAACTCTAATTCTAGTTCATTGTTGCTGGAACTGGTTGCCTGTACGTACGTTCCTGCCAGTGAAGCACTGGGGGTGATATTCAGGTCGTTCTCGTCAACTTGTGCTGCGGCCCATGCTCTGGCAATCAGCGTTGATTCGGATACTGTTGTCATGTTTGAGCCATCATTAATGACGCGGCCGGCGAGGTTGTCATTAGGTGATTCGGAGCCTTGCGGTGGTCTGGTTGATGGCCACCAAGTCCGGAAGACGAAGCCCGCGATACAAACGGCAACCGCGATCACTAACCCCTGCATTACCCATTTCTGTGATCCAAATTTCCGTGACGGAAGATTTGCATTTTGGAAGGTAGTTGAGGCGTGAGTTCTGGTGGTTACATCCGGCAGGTTTGATACTTCTGACAGAGTAACAATCATCTCCGCTTGTCGTTGCAGTTCATCAGCCAATCGAACCGACTCACCAAGTCTTTCCTCGAACAAGGTAAGCTGATCAGGGGCCAATTCCCCGAGTAGATATTGCAGGCACTGATTCTTGCAGGTCTCCGTCAGCTCGACGTTATCCTGCTGCTGTTGTCGGTTGTTGCGAAGGTCGGATATTTCCATCGGTGATCACTTGCTCAGGTCGTTTTTTAATCGTTCTAAGGCTCGTCGCATTCGCGTCAGGGCAGTTCCGAGAGGAATGCCAAGTTGGTCCGCAATCTGCTGAAATGTCAGGTTTTCGTAAATCCTCAATGACACAATTTGCTGCCAAGACTCGGGGAGCTCTTTGAGGGCTTTCTTAACTTGTTCGGTTGCTTCGGCTTGCATCGCCGCGATGGTTGGATCCGGCACGTGTGTCCCAACTCCCCCGTGCTTTTGAAACATCTTTTCGGTCGCTGCCTTCGTTCGCCACAATCTCGCTGACTCATTCGAGGCAACTCGGTACAGCCACGATCTCAATGCAGGTGGAGCGACATCGTCGCCTTTCTCCATCAGTTTGACAAAAACCACTTGAAGGCAGTCATCAATATCCGAGTCCTGAGGCAGTCGCTTGCCGAGAAAAAACCTCAAACCCACCTTGGTCTCGTCGAACACCCTACGCCTACGGGCGATTCCCTCAGTCGCTGTCTCAGCGGTGAGGTCCTCGTCGGCTGGGGGGGAGGGGTCCGGAGTCATTTTTTCTCGACACTTAATAAGGATGCGCTGTCATGGACGATTATTTCAGCCCTGGGAAAAAAATTTACGATGGACTGCGGCGCTGGCAGCACATTCTTAGTGATTGGTAACTAGCTTGACAGAATGGGGCGTGCTGAAACCGGTTCGAGTTTGCATTTCTGAACAGAATGCATCGACTTGTGAAGTGGGGTGATCAGTTTTGTGCTGTTTTTGTGCTGGGCAGACTCAACACCTGCCATAGTCAGACGGGTTGAATGCAGCTGGATCATGCGGTCTGCTTTGCCGACAGGCGGTCGGAGCTTCCGGCGTGATGCGGAAATTTCCTCGGGGTATCAATTACGTCTGTTCGCTGATTTTTTCGAAGGTAAACAGAACCGATGGCTACAACGGAAAAAGACGTTTGGATTGGATTCGATCTTGGTGGCACCAAGATGCTAACGATTGCGTACCACGACGATTGGAAGGTGCTCGGTCGGCGACGCCGTAAGACACGAGGGCGGGATGGTGCAGAAAGCGGTGTACAACGAATCATTACCACGATTCATCGTTTGCTGGATGAATGTGAAATTGACTCTGAACGCATTGCTGGGATTGGGATTGGATGTCCCGGCCCCATCGACATGAATACTGGCTGTATTTTAACCACCCCAAATTTGGGCTGGGATGATGTGGAGATTGGTAAGAGTTTAACAAAAGAATTTGGTTGTCCTGTGCGAGTCATCAACGATGTTGATGCGGGAGTGTTTGGGGAATATCAGTTCGGAGCTGCTAAGGATTCGCGTTGTGCAGTCGGGATTTTCCCTGGTACCGGCGTCGGTGGTGGTTGTGTTTATGAAGGGCGTATTTTGCAGGGTGCCGGCGTCAGTTGCATGGAAGTCGGGCATACACGGATCAGTAGCAGTAGCAGATCCAGTGGATATAAACTGCCCGGAACAGTGGAGGCCGAAGGCAGTCGCCTGACCATCGCTGCAGAAGCGGCCAAGGCTGCGCATCGTGGCGACGCTCCGTATTTGGCAAAAACAGTTGGAACTGATCTCGCTGAGATCCGAAGCGGCGCCCTCGCAAACTCAATTGCTAATGGTGACAAAGTAATTCAGGATCTAGTTGAGGAGGCAGCAACCGCGATCGGTCTAGCGGTCGTCAATATTGTTCACCTGCTGGCACCTGACAAAATTGTTCTCGGCGGCGGCTTGGTGGAAGCGATGGAAGACCTGATGGTGGGCACGGTCCGGGAGACGGCACGAAAAAGTGTTATGAGTGTCTATCGGGATCGTTTCGACGTGGTGGCTGCTAAATTAGGTGACGATGCTGGTGTTCTGGGGGCATGCGCCTGGGCAAAGCAGGAAATCACAGGAAGCGAGCAAGCGTAGTGCTCTTCGCATTGCTGGTGATTCTTAGCATTCGCTTGAAGCTCGGGTGCTCAAGCGGGTGATCTAACGCTACGCCGCAATCGTCGAGAAGCGTTGCCACCTTTCGTCTTTCCACGAACATAGGGGGCACGGCCTATACCCCTACATGATTTCTGCGAATTAGCTCAGGT
>Ga0315320_10000745_pt1 | contig 26979 bp, 17 predicted proteins | sample M140m21515metaG_FD_203458 | JGI IMG/M metagenome (GOLD analysis project Ga0315320, IMG submission 203458) | Ammonia-oxidizing marine archaeal communities from Monterey Bay, California, United States - M1 40m 21515 | ecosystem: Environmental > Aquatic > Marine > Coastal | place: USA: California... | reverse complement strand
ATCAGTTAAGGCGAATCAAGAGCTTAATTTGGCCGAAATGAGGCGTTTATTACTTGATATGAGAACAGTCCCAAATCCATGGGCATGTGTACATGGAAGACCAACAATTCTCAAACTATCGCAAAATCATCTTGACAAGCATTTTGGAAGACATGGTTAACTATCTCAGCGAACTTATCAAGCTCATAAATTCAGGATGTGTGACGTTTATTATATCTATATCATCAATTTCTGCACCACAGTAGGTGGCTAATATCACAGCGGTCATAGCTAATCTATGATCCATATGTGTTTTTATCTTCTCTGCAGGCCTCTTAGGGAGTTCTTTTCCGTATAACTTAATACCATCTTTTTTTGGTTCACAATTTATAGAAAAAGCATTTAATAATTCGCATGTCTTAATTATTCTATCAGATTCTTTACCTTTGGTATGCTCGGCTCCAATTATTTCGCCTCCATTTAAAATAGCCATTAAGGCTGCAGCAGGAGTAATAATATCACTAGCATTAACAAGATTTAATATTTCCAAGTCTGAATTTTCTAATTCTTCAAGAGTCGACGATAATAAATCATCTGGATCATCTCTCAGTACTCTAATTTGTAAATCCCGATGTAATTCCTGTAATAATAGAGCCATGGGGTATAAGCTAATCTCACTCGGTATTTTCACTGTACCTGGTGATTTCACATCCCAATTGGATAATTGGATAGAATTATTCTTTAATTCAGCCTCAAAACCCCACTTTCTAGCTAATTTTACCGTCAATTCTAGATATCCTCTACTTACCTTTTCACCTAATAAACTAACATTAATCTCCTCCTCAAAATCTGAAGATGATAGTATCAGAGAAGTAATTGGTTGACTTGATATTGAAACATCAATCTCTACTTTTTTCTGGATTTTCATTGGCCCCTTTATTCTGCAAGGGAAACTATTTCCTGAAACTTCACAACCAAGTTCTCTGAGAAATTTAGCCAATTCAATATTACTTCTTTTGCGTAGAGAAGAGTCTCCGTCTATGGTAATTTCAGAATCAAAGGTTGCAGCTATTACACTCATTATTTTAGCAACTGTCCCCGAGTTCCCACAATCTATTTTTTTTTCAGGTGCAATTAAACCATTCTTCGGGGGTTTTACCACCCATCTCCCATCTTGTTTCAAGATTTCGACACCCATTAATTCCAAACAATTACTCATCGAAATTATATCTTCGCCCGGAGTTCCACTGAAAATTATTTCAGTATTCTCCATAGATTTTGATGCGAGCATCAATTCTCTAATCATATGGCTCTTGGAAGGCGGTAATCTATACTCAAAAACTCCTTTTGGAGTAATAGGTTCAATCTGTTCCACATTCTTCGATAGTCGGGTAGTTGTTGAATACTTTTGTCAAGGCCCCACATCTCTAATTGTATCTCCAAAGTCACTTATTTCATCCCAAGACCTAGCTTTTTCTTCAATTTGATTAATTCTCATTTCTTCTTTAACACTGCCGCCTCTTAATTTAACTAAATTCTTTCTGCTTAGTAATTTCGGACTCAAGCCTGGTAATATTACCCCAATTGCACGAGGAACTCTACCTGGATACACAGAATTTACATGTGATGCAATATTTGTAGTACAATTATTGAATATACTGTTATAAAATTCCGGTTTCTCATGCAAATCGTTGGTTCTTTTAAGATAAGATTCCAGCATTCTAGACTGATTACCTTCTCCTAAAATCACTGCCTCAAAAAGATGGGTTTCGGATTTTCTACATCTACTTCTTACACCAATTACATCTTCTTCAGTAGCCCAAACATACATTATTTCAAACTCTCTTAATAGCCCCTTTAAGGGACTAAATCTTTCACCAGGTTCTCTTCTAATTTCTATCGAACATGAGATTCTTTCTCCATTTTTAAATTCGAAGCTTAGCAACGTATGTGCAACAGGTCTTCTAGTTGGATAAAAATATTCTAGAACTAACCATATTTTACTGCATTCAGATATCTTAAACTTCTTTTCTATCCAGCGTTCATCATAATCCTTAGTTGTTCTCCAATTAAAATTTCTGACATTTTTTAGTATTACATCGTCTCCATTTATCTCTGCAAAGGAAGTGAATTTGTTCTCATTTACCCAAGATAAATCATTAGAGGGAGTTAGATGTCTTATTCTTGACCATACCCATAGTAATAGAATTGAAACTGCTAATATCAAAACTAAGGCCATTACAGTCAGGTAATTCATGGCTTTGCTGAGAGCGACGTAAACAAGAAACCTCCTATCATTTAATGGCGCGGCAGGGGAGATTCGAACTCCCGAGGTGAAACACCACTGGATTAGCAATCCAGCGCAATGGCCAGGCTATGCGACTGCCGCAATGTCCATCCGACTTTTGATTATGGCTTAAGCGGAACGGTCTCTATCATTCTTCTTCATTCAATGACTCATCATCACTATTTTCTTCAATAAGTTCACTCGGTAAACGAGCTACGAATATGATTTCATCATCATATTCAGTTTTATCCTTATTTCTCAATTCCATGATTCTGGTTCCTTTAGCGACTTTTCCGACCGTTTCCTTCGTTTGATTAGCAGCTAATCTAATCATCATACCTGACTTTGTTAGCATGAATAATTGATCTGATAAGTTAGGGATTTGTCTAACGCTAATTATCTCATCATCCTGGTTTAAAGACATGGTACGGACACCTTTTGTCCCTCTATTTGTTTTCCTGTACCCATCTCTTTCATACACCTCGTCTCCATTCTCATCCACGATTTTTTGTTCATTTAGGTCATATTGATTGATCATTTGACCCGACCCCAGTCTCGTTCTTTTCGCCATACCGAACTTAGAAATTGTCAATACATTATTTTCAAAGTTATCTGATACAATCATGCCAATTACTCTATCATTTCGACTTAATTTCATTCCGCTTACTCCTTGGCTAACTCTACCTTGTACTCTTACAGTATGGGTGGTAATTTCTTCACCGGTTTTTGGGTCTAATCTAGTTTTTATCTCAGAAGGCATAAATCTACAAGCATATCCTTGAGCAGATACTAGGACTACATGGTCAGCATCTTTTGAAGCACGTACTGAAATTAGACTATCATTATCGCCTTGAGCGAACTTAATTGCATATTTTCCATTCTTATTTATTTTAACATACTCTGAAAGATTACTACGTTTTATTCTCCCATTTTTAGTAGCAAAAATAAGGTAATTACCATCAGGTTCTTCTAAAAGATCTCTAGATATAGGGAGTAATGAAATAATATTTTCATCATCTCTTAAGCTTCCTAGTACATTTCTGATATGTCCTCCTCTAGAAAGTCTACTTCCTTGGGGTGTTTCCCAAGCCTTTAATCCATAAACTCTGCCCTGGTCAGTAAAAATTAGTAGCCTATCTTTGCTAAAACATGTGACAATTAGTTGAGGTGTATCCTCATCTTTTGTTGTAACACCTCTGAGTCCTTTTCCACCTCTATTTTGTACTCTAAAGCTTTCTACTGGTAAATGTCTGATATAATTATCTTCTGATAATGTAATTGCAATAGCCCTTTCTTCGATTAGATCTTCTCTATCCATAGACAGAGGCATAGGGTCAATGAATGAGCGTCTTTCATCCCCATGTTTTTCTACCATTTCTTCCATTTCTTTTAATAAAATGTTTAATCTTCTCAATCTTGAATCTATGATTTCTCTCAAGTCAGTAATTTTCAATTGCAACTCCTCGAATTCATTCTTTACTTTGTTCACATCAAGTTTACTGAGTTGGTATAATCTTCTTTCAGCAATTGCCTTAGCCTGTGCTGCCGTAAAATTAAATGTTTTAATGCCTTTAATTATGCTTTCTTCCCCCTTCAAAATAAGTTCAAATTGTTCACGACTTTCACTTGCTTTTCCAACTGTTATTATATCATCAATCCTATCTTGTGCTTTGACTAAACCCTCCAGTATATGAGCTCTTGATTCTGCCTTTTCCAAATCAAACTTTGCTCTTCTTTCAATCACTGATTCTCTATGCTCAACATGTGTATGAAGCATAACAGGAAGTGTCAATAAAACCGGTCTTCCATCTAAAATTCCCATCATATTTGCAGAATAAGACTCTTGTAAACGACTAGACTTGAATAATTGATTTAGTACAGCATGTGGGTCTGCATTATTTTTTACCTCGATTAACACTCTAATTCCTTCTTTTGAGGATTCATCTCTAATATCTCTTATGCCTATAACCGTCCCTTTAGTTACTAGTTCTGCAATATGTACGAGCATATCGGCTTTCTTTACTTGATAAGGTATCTCGTGGATAATTATTCTCTTACCTTTAGAATCATCTAAAACTTCACACCTTGATCTAACATGGAATCTTCCTTTACCTGTCGAATACATATCGTAAATCCCATCTATCCCATGAATCCCTGCGCCGGTAGGGAAATCAGGCCCCTTCACATGTTGCATGTACTCATCAATTGAAATATTTGGAATTTCTAATTTTTCGATTCCTTGTTCTATAATTTGATTGACATGAAGTTTTATTGCACCTGACACTTCAGTTAAATTATGGGGAGGAATTCTTGTTGCCATACCTACAGCTATTCCATCACTGCCATTTAGTAATAAATTTGGCAATCTAGATGGAAGAACTGTTGGTTCATTTTCTGAATCATCAAAATTCGGTTCAAAATCAACAGTTTTCTTCTCAATATCCTCCAGCATATGCTTTGAAATTTTATCAAGTCTACTTTCGGTATAACGCATTGCTGCTGGCGGGTCTCCATCTATAGAACCAAAATTTCCCTGCCCATCAACTAATGGGTATCTAAGTGAAAAATCTTGAGCCATCCTAACCATGGTGTCGTAAATTGATTGATCACCATGAGGGTGATATTTACCCATAACTTCTCCTACTGATCTAGCGGATTTACTGAATTTTTTCTCCGAAGTATGTCCGCCTTCATACATCCCATACAAAACTCTCCTATGTACTGGTTTAAGCCCGTCTCTGGCATCTGGTAGTGCTCTTCCGATTATTACAGACATTGCATAATTTATATATGATGTTTTCATTTCTTTATTCAATGGATGATTCAGAATATTTTCATTATTTATGATATTTTTATCGGTATTTTCTTCTTCAGATGTCAAGATTTGTCACCTCCTTTGCATGTTTTTCAATAAACGCTCTTCTATCTGGAACATCTTCTCCCATCAATATCTCAAACATTCTGTCAGATTCCTCTGCATCTTGCACAGTTACTTTTAGCATAGTTCTAGTTTCAGGATTCATTGTAGTTTCCCACAGCTGTTCAGGATTCATCTCACCTAGACCTTTGTACCTTTGAACCCCAATCTTTGTATTCGGATTATCTCCTCTTAACTGTTCAATAATATTATCTCTTTCTTCATCAGAGTAGGCATATTTACTAACTCTTCCTTTACTAAGTTGATACAGTGGTGGCTGAGCTATATAGACATGTCCTTCTGAAATTGCAGGGCGCATAAATCGCCATAAAAAGGTTAACATCAGTGTGCGGATATGAGCGCCATCAATATCTGCATCAGTCATTATAATAATTTTTGAGTATCTCAGTTTACTAGTGTCAAATTCTCCTTCTTCAGGCTCCTCCTCTTCCGAAGGATTACCCACACCTGCTCCGAGTGCTCTAATCATTGTTTGAATTTCATTATTTTGAAATACTTTAACTAAATTTCTACGTTGCCTTTCGACATTGAGAATTTTACCTCTCAGAGGCAATATAGCCTGAATTCTTCTATCTCTTCCAGTTTTTGCAGACCCTCCTGCTGAATCTCCTTCAACTAGGTATACTTCGCATTCAGAAGGATCTCTTGATTGACAATCGGCTAATTTACCTGGCAACCCTCCTCCTTCCAAGACCCCCTTTCTTCGGGTCAGGTCTCTGGCCTTTCTTGCTGCTTCCCTAGCTTTTGAAGCTAAAAGAGCCTTATCTACTATTAGTTTACCAACGCTGGGATTTTCTTCGAAAAATTCGCCCAATTTTTCATATACAACCGTTTCAACAATACTCGTTACTTCACTGCTAACTAATTTATCTTTAGTTTGTGAAGAGAATGATGGATCAGGATGTTTTACACTGACAATTGCAGAGAGTCCTTCTCTTACATCATCTCCTGATAACGAAGTTCCTTTGAGCAACTTTCTTTTCTTCGCATGATTATTCACAGACTTTGTTAGAGCCCCCCTTAAACCTGTCATATGAGTGCCCCCGTCTTTATTCCGAATAATATTCGTATAGCAGAAAATAGTTTCACTGAAAGCATCTGACCACTGTAATGCCAACTCAATAGTAACTGGTCCTTTTTCTGTAAGTTTTTCTCCATTAATCTGAATCACTTCATTGTGCATGACTTCACGATTTGAATTAATCTGTGTGACAAACTCTGCCAAACCTCCTTCGTAGTGATGAGTACTAACATTCTTTTCATCGTCTCTCTCATCGGTGATGATTATTTCCAATCCTGCATTCAAAAATGAGGTTTCTTTTAACCTAGTATCTATTTGATCGAACTCAAAATCAGTAATATGTGTGAATATAGTCAAATCAGGTTTAAATTTTATTTTAGTCCCTGTATCAGTGCATTTACCTATTTTTTCTACAGCCTTAACAGGGACTCCTGCTTCATATCTTTGATGATAAACTATGCCGTCTCTATGTATGGTCATCTCCATCCATTCTGAAACAGCGTTTACTGCTGAAACACCAACTCCGTGAAGTCCTCCAGAAACTTTGTAAGAACTATTGTCAAATTTTCCTCCTGCGTGAAGTTTAGTCATAATTACTTCAGCTGCTGATATCCCGTACTCTTCGTGTATGCCTACAGGAATTCCTCTTCCATAATCTCTTACAGAGAGCGAACCATCTTTATGCAAATTGACTTCAATTAATGCGGTGTGGCCAGCTAAATGTTCGTCAACAGAATTATCAACAACTTCCCATATACAATGATGTAAAGCACTACCATCATGTGGATCTCCCAGGTACATTCCGGGTCTTTTCCTCACGGCTTCTAGGCCCTCTAATACTTGGATACTTTCGGCGCCGTAGTCTTCTGTCATGTTCATCATCATCCAGTTTCTGAGGGTTCCCTAAAGGAACCCTCAATTTAACTGTATAATTGGGGTGTCAGGGGGTTATTGAATGCTTTCGAAATCTTTCACGAAATAAGTCTAAACAAGGCCAAAATAGCATATTCTAGATTATTTTCTCTGAGAAAACCCTCGGCACGATTAAACGGCCCTCATTTCTCGCAGCCTCAATGAGTTTGCCCTTGATATGCGTTACTCTCACTGGTTGTACTGTTGATGAGATGGTAAAAGATGCAGCAAGAGCGACTGCAGTTGGTGCAGATATTGTTGAAGTTCGTTTAGATAAATTATGGGTCGTAGAACAAGAAATTAATGTATCTGAACAAGTAAAATCTGATTCTGATGATAATCGAAAATCTGTTTATACTCCCCCTGTATTTATATCTCAGCCAATGGATTCAGTAGATTTAGAATCATCATTAATTTCCTTTAGAACCGGTATTGAATTACCCGTTATCCTAACTTGTAGGCCTGAAAGACAAGGGGGTTATTTTCCTGGTTCTGAGAATGAGAGAATTGAAGTACTAACTAAGGCGATTAAGAGTGGAGTAAGTTGGATTGATTTGGAGACTGACATAGAACCTAAAGAAAGGAAAAAGTTAGTAAAAATGACTGGAGATAATACAAAAATAATATCATCTAATCACTATGATCAATCACCGGGTTCAACTGATGAAATCATTGAAGAAATTGATGAGATATCTGATACAGGAAATATTGTTAAAATTGTATTCAACACAGCAGGTAAGAAGGATGCTTTGAAGTTATTTGATATTGCTTGGAGGACTAAAGATTCTAAGAATAAATTATCAATAATGGGTATTGGTGCTGGAGGCGATTGGACAAGAATCCACGCACCTCTGTTGAATCAAAGTATGGTCTATACTACAATGGAAAATGGATGGTACCTAGCTCAGCAAGGTAAGATTAATACCAGTGATTTAAAAACCGCTTGGAAACTACTTGAATATAATTAATTCTCCAAAATCGGAATTTTAGTTTCTTTAATCTGTTCTTTATCGAGCCCATAAGAATGATATTTACTATTAATGATTAATGGAACAATTAGGCAAGACAGAGGGAGCACTGCTACCAATATATATGCTGTAAATTTAGGTAGAATCAGCCTATCTTCAACATCAACTAATAGTTCAACATTCAACATTCCTCCTGCTGTTTTCTGATCAGTATTTCTATTATTATCCCAATTATCAAAAACCAAGTAATATTCTATCAACTCATTACCTCCGAACCAAGATGATGATCTTTGAGTGTCTACTGCTATTGAAAAGTAACCTGATTTCGTCTTTTCATATGAATGTACATCTCTAAATGGCATCCAAGTAGTTGCATCTCTATATTCAACAGGTAAAAATCCTATTTGTTCTAACCAATCATCGGCTCTGTCTGCATAATTAATACCATAAAAATCCCAATTTCCTTCGCTCATTAAGTATACATCTGCCTTTACTCCATTAATTGGGGGAGAATCTACATCTCCCGAATAGGTATAACAGAATGTATACGATTTACCAGGCGATAAAGCCATACTAATCGCAGCAGCAGAATCATTATCTACACTTATTTCCATACTAAAATCTTGAGAAATTGGATAGAATATTTCTTGCTCCTCACTATCTATTCCCTCAAACCAATTAGAAGTAGGGTTAAGATAATGATAGTTTACTCTATTATCTACATCCCAACTATTACTTGCTGGCACAGTACAAACACTATCTGCTTGAACTACAGGAGTAATACTAACTACTAATGTAATCAGTACCATTGGCATAAGAAAACATGAATTTAGGAAGACTGCACTTACTTTCCTTTTGAAAGACACACCAATCATTTCCTTCGAGTCCTAATGGGTCGTATGTATCCTGATTCTTTGTTTCTTCGTTCTTCAACTGTCAAATATTTCGGCTGTGGCGGGGGATTATGCTGATCCATCCCAGGCAAACCCCCTTCTGCTTTAACTTCCTGAACATCATAAGTCTCAGTACTATTCTTTGCATCCATTTCTTCTTCATCTTTTTGTCTCATTATCAACCAGCCTAACAGAAGTACTGTGGCCACTAATGCTAGAAGTCCAGCGCTTCCTGCATCAGGGACAAAATCTTTCCAGGTCAAATCAGATATGGATAATGGGCCATCATCTTCTTCAATACCTAGGACTGTAATTTCATATTGCTTGCTGGAACAAACATTTACTCCATCACATGTTTCAAGAATAATTACTAACGGTTGATATTCTGGCAATGTCCATACTTGTTCACCCCAAACAAAATCATTCATTGTATTTCCATCATTATCTATCCCATCAATTGCTATATTCAGATCCCATTTAATTTCTGGTTCACTAGATAAATATCTATCTTTATCATTCTCAAAGTCACCGTCACCATCTGAATCTTCGTTAATGTCAGTGTCTAACCATGCTTTTATTCCATCTTCAAGGTCTTTATCAATTACTTCTGCATAAAGTTCCACAATCTCTCCAACTATGACATATTCTAATCCTGTCGGATCATTTGTAACTATTTCTGGAGTTCTAGAGACGTAAATCATTATCGATGTAGTATTAGTTTCTCCGGCTTCAAAACCATCAACAACTGTCAATTTCACTACATAAGTACCAGGAATTTGATATTGGTGCCATACTTCAAATCCTTCTTTAACTGGAGATGAATCTCCAAAATCCCATATCCATCTGGTAATTCCATTCCATAGAGAATCTTCTTGATTTGTTGAGGTCATGCCTTCGAAGATAGGGTCTGAGTCATAACTCTCGGACCCATCAAACATTAGTGGCATATTTGGAGAAATGAATCCTCCTCCGTTTTCAGTGAAAGGTATTTGCCATGAAATTTGAGAATAATCAGTAGGTGTATAGTCTAAGTTGGTACCATTGATACTTGGTTGCCTGAATTTTATTTTAGGAACTGGTAAAGGATTATCTATTCTAATCGTATAAGATTTTGTTGCAGATTCCATCCCTCTTTCATCGATAACTGTTAAACTAATACTGTATAATCCGGGCGAAGTAAATGTGTGATATACGGTTGAAACGTTGTATAGTTCTTCATCAAATGCAGAAATATTCCAAATTATTTCTAGTGAAGAGCTATTTCCATCAGGGTCAAAAGATAGGCTTTCAAATATATACTCCGTATCGACAAATCCATCAACTGGTCTAGCAAATACGGCTACAGGACGTTGATTAATGACAAGTACCTGGATAGTAGTTGATGAAGTATTACCATCATCATCTGTAACTTCTAAACTGATATTTTTCATCCCTGGTTCTTTCCATCCAATAATTGGATTTATTTCTAACGACTCAGTAACCGAGAAATCAGATGTCAATGTCATTCCTGATCCTTCAATATTTACACCCTCTTCAAATGTCCATCTGTATTCAACTATAAATCCATCTTGATCTTCAAAAATCATCGGTATTTCTATCGGTGTTAGAGTAAATGTTTGCAATGTATCATCAAACACTTGTTCAGGTACCCTGTTTAGGACTCTAATGTATATTGAATAATCAATAAATTGATTCCCATCATCTATTGTAAGAGTTAAAGTATAGACAATTCCATCTGCACTTCCATCGACCCATGCATGACCCAATTCTGCTAATCCCTTACCCTGTTCAATTTGTCCATCGCCCCAATTCCAAGTAAAAGTCATTTCATTAATTGGTACATTATCTTGACTTGATAGTGCAGAAAACTGAACTCTTTGATTAGTCATTAAAGTTAATTCAGAATCTTGAGCTATACCGTCCACAGTAATCACTGGAATTGGTACTGATGTATCGCTAACAGATATAGTCCAAGACTGAGGTTCTGAAAAATACCCTCCTTTATCCTTAATAGTCAGTACAATTGTATATGTTCCCGATTCAAGATATGAATGAACAGGATTCTTCAACCCTGATGATGTATTATCTCCTAAATCCCAATAATACGCTATGGGTGTTTCGTTATGGCTAAAACTTCCATTAACTTGAGTGAATCCCCACTCGTCATAACCGGAACCAAACATTGCTACTGGAAGCCATGTTTGAGTAATATTTGTACTTAGAGAACCCGATGCTACTGGCTCCATGTTGGCAACGTTAACTGGTAATGCAAATGCTTGATCTACTGTGGCTCCTGTGAAATCTGTAATTTTAACCCCATAAGTCCAATCTCCTGTTTCTGGTGGAGTGAACCAAATACTTTTTTCAGATGCTATGCTATTTCCAGCAGTCATATCGAAAATTAAAGTATCTTGTATTGTATTGTTTAGATAAGCGTTGACTTCAACTTCAAGAATCTCAAAGAATGCGTTAGAGGTTACTTCTAAGTCTATCCTGCTACTATCATCTAGATTATCTCCATCTCTATCGAAGTTCTCTATACTAGCAATTTCTACTTCTGCAGGGTCAGTTATTAAACCAGCCTGAACCGTAATCGCTGCTTCTGGATAAGAACCGGTAGTAATGCCACAACTAGCATAGTTATAATCACAATCGTCAACAATTGATTCATACCAAGTTATCAACCAAACTTCATCGCTGATATTGCCGAATCCATACACCAAACCTGTTCCCGCACCACTTGCTGGGTCGATTCTTAGCCTATCCATCGACCAAGTTCCTGTAGCTGCTTCTTTCGACATAATTATTCCCTCGAAACCAAATTGTGTTGGAGAGACCATTAGATTTAGTGGCGCACCTGAGCCCTGTGAAAATTTATACGACCTCATCCCCCATCCTTCTACTGCATCGCTATCACTAGTCCAATCATTCACCCACTGGTCATTATATCCACTTTTTTGTACTTTACAGATGTAAGCTGCTGTGCAGGCTTCGGATAAATCTAAGTTTGAAAAACCAAAAGCACCTTGCGCACTATCTAGCGTTACCGCTGCACTGAAATTGGCATAAATTTGACTCATTGTGGTGCCAATTGATGTAGAGCCTGGTTGAGGATTCGCAGCTAAATTTTCAATTCCTGCACCTCCTGTAGCGGTATCCGCCACTAAACTCTGAATCGCATTACCCCCTCCTAATTTATCAGACAAATACATCAAAAACATAAATCCAGCCCCATAATCTGCGATTCTTTGATTCCACCACCTTACACTCATGTTCGAATTTTGAGCCCATTCATTGGCATGTCCAGTCAGAGCAGAAGTTACTCCGAAGCAGAGATAAGCGGCCATATCTGCAGCGCCTTCATCTATCCATAAATTTTCAAATGGATCTCTTGCATTATGTAATAAATGTTGAAACTCATGCGCTATTATCGTGTTTCTCCAACTCATATCATCAACATCAATGAATATAGATTCTCTTTGTGAAGAAATCCCTGGTGAGAAATAACCTCCTATCCCTCCACCCCCATCTATTGCTAAAATCATTATTTCAACTTGACAATTATTATCCACATCAGGCATTGAACCAAAGTAAGTTGTATCAGTTGGGAAAATTGTTGATTCAAATGTCGAAGCAATATCATTTAGAGTGGTTGCAGATAGTATTTGTCCGTCCTCAACAAATATTGCAGAATTAGAAGAAATTTTTTGTACTGTTGCCTCAACATTACCATTGGCAGAAGGGACAGTATCTATATCTCCTTGACTCCATGCATTAGTACAATTGCGTGTTGATGACTTAGAGTTCATGTATGCTTGAGAAAATGGAAGTACTAGATTCGGATAACCCTCTTCAATCCACTGTTTTTTTAGATGACCAGTAGCTGAAAATGCTGGTTTAGATTCATTTACAAACATATATTTCTTCCCCTCTAATGAAGGGTCGAAATCGTCTAAACTTCCATAGGAGATATCTGAGACATCGCTATTAGAAGTAGGTGTTGCCATAGCAAGTGGAGATAAACTCGCAAGCAGCATTACCATTACAATAAATAATGGAGTAGTGAGATTGTTTTGCTTATTATTTAGTCTCAATAGCGGCACATCCTGTTTATTACTAGTTAATGCCCGTTTGAGACCTATTTTAACATCGATGGAGCATCGTTCGTACATGGCAGAGCAGGGGGGAGGTCACAAATCTGCTTGGTTAATATTTTTCATACTACTGTTTTCCTCATTTTTATCCCCTGCTTCTTCTAATTCACTCTTAGAAAATACTTCAAATAATGTGGAAAAAATCTTCCCCGAGGTAATAGAAATTCTACCCCATGATTCTTCAGCATTTACACAAGGGTTAGTTTTTTTAGACGGTAAATTGTATGAAAGTACTGGACTGTACGGGGAATCTAGTATTAGAATTGTTAACATTACGACAGGAGAAATTGAGTTGATTACTAATTTATCAGAAGTATATTTCGCAGAGGGTATTTCTGCGTTAAATGATAGCATAATCCAGTTGACATGGAGAGAAAATATTGGATTTATTTACAATTCATCAACATTAGAAAATATTGGAAACTTTTCTATTGATGGTGAAGGGTGGGGGATTTGTACTACTCCAAGTGGAGACATATGGCTTTCAGACGGTTCTTATCAATTATCAAAAATCAATCAGAACAATCTCTCGTCAATTGTATACTCTCTAACAGTATACTATAATAATTCTCCAATTAACAGATTGAATGAACTTGAATGTCCTTTTGATTCTGGTGTAATTTACTCAAATATCTGGCTTGAAGATAAAATATTAGCAATCAATCCATCAAATGGCGATGTGTGTGTGGAATATGATTTTTCAGAGGTCCGTAAACAATATGAAAATAATAATTCACGAGAGTTGAATGGTATTGCTTATGATAACGAATCATCTTTTTTCTGGGTCACCGGGAAAAATTGGTCGAACTATTATCTAGTTGATTTACAAATAAGTCCGGAGATTTGTCAATTATCTGAATCAGAAATTTATTCTGATGAAGGTATTTTTTCTCCATTTAATACTCTGTTAATTATTGTGGTTGGATTATTCATGATGCCTTTTTCTTGGCCTATTTTCGGAATGATATTTTATAAAATATTCAGGCGACAAACTCAACATCCCCCCCCTCCTCGCATTATTAGAGATACACCAGAGGAGCAATAGGAATGAGTGATGAAGATAATAATTCGGGATTTGAATTATGGTTATACGATCTTTCGATTGACCCTGCCACTAGGGTAGCAGGAGCGATTTTGATTATTCTTGGAAGTGCTTTAGGTGCGATGCTAGGTGTTTTACTAATGGCCGCTGATCCAGCAGATATCATGGGCCAGATTGGTGAAGACCAATCTTCTGATGCAGTTAATGGAATAGTAATTTCATCTCTAGAGGATAATAATACAGGGGGGGATCCAATTGATGGAGTTTTGATTGAATTATTGAATGAAGATAGAACCTCAATTGGGAGTGATATAACTGATTCAGGAGGCCGTTTTTCTATAATAGATGTACCTAGGCAGTCATCTATTTTATATGTTCAACATCCTGGAAATTACACTGTAGAAATTTTACTAGTGCCGGGGGACCATTCACAAATTGTAGTTACTCTAGAACCAGGTGATGGATTCATTGATCCTATTGACATGCGAGGAGACAGTAACCTTGCAGATTCTGTTTTCGTTGGATTCTTCATTGCAGCAATTACGTTAATTACTGGTTTAGCTGGGATTGTAGGTGGATTGGAAGCATATAATGGGAATAAATATAATAGGTCATGGTGGCTAACTTTCTTAGGTTTATTTAGTAGAGGGATGATTTTCATAGGTCCTTTACTTATTCTCATTGGACTTGGATTAATGTACTTGACTAGAGATCAGTTTACTGACTATATTTCTTCAGAGGGACAATGATCTAGATGTATCTAATTAGTATCGAAGGTGGAGATGGTAGTGGAAAAGGTCTCGCAACTAAAGTGATAGCTGAAGTTCTTGAAAAAGAGTTTACATTTACTTCGGTTGAAGTAACAGGAGAACCTAGAAGAGATCATCCTTTAGGCCGTCTTGCTATTAATTCAGTACGTACAAAAACAATGACTCCTGAGGGAGAAGCGGGTTTATTTGCTGCAGATAGGGTTGATCATTCTCATGGTTGGATATTGCCTCGATTAGAGGAAGGAAGAGTAGTAGTCAGTGAGAGAAATGTTCATTCTTCGCTTGTTTATCAAGGAATTGTAGGCAGATTGGGATTAGAAAAAGTATCTCACATGAATTCAGCAGCTTTAGTTCCTGACCTATGTGTTTGGGTCGATTGTGATCCTGATTTAGCTCTTAACAGGATTAGGACCGGGACTCTTCGTGCTCACTCAGAAAAAGAAGAATATTTCGAGACCAGTTCATTACAGAAGGAAATTAGATCTGGATATCATAGTTTACTTTCTGGAGAATTAGAAATGCCTATCCCATTTGACATGGGAGCAATTATTGGTCCTGTTCTAAATGAAGGCAGCGAAGAAGAATTCAGAAATCAGTTGAGAATGAGGGTAAGGAGATTCTTGAACTCTCATCCTAATCCAATAAATGTTAAACTAGAGATTGTAGAGCGAAATCTAATACGGAAATTACTGATTAAAAGTAAAGGTCAGACCACCCTTGTAGGTCTTGGAGTTGAACCGAACAATACTCGCGATAATTGGCTTAATGGTAATAAACCATGGCAAGTTCTTAAAAATGCTCAAAAACAACATGATGAGATTTTATCTAATCATGAGGGGGATGTTTTTCCCTACGTGCCAAAGAGTGTCCTTTCTCATTCAATATCATCTATAGTTGGGACACTGTCAATTATTGCTAATGCAGATGTTGGAGAGTTACGTCATGCTCAGGGACCTATAAGAGCAGTTTCTGAAAGTCATTGTCATAAAATAATTAGATATCTAAATGACGATTTAGATTGGTTGCACCAACATCGCTCATTAATTGGAAGAGATACGGCTAGAAACCAAATTAAAGAACAAATTTTGCCATTTGGATTTCTCTCGCTCGCAGTGTGGCCTCTCAGAAAAATAATTAAATCATGGATAGGAAAAAATCCAAGTACTCATCTTCGTTTTTGTATTGGTCAAATTATTAATTCAGGAAAACATTCAGTAGCAGTTGATAATTGTATTAAGAGGATCAAAATATTAGGTTCTGGTAATTCTTCTATCAAAGCCCCTTTTGACGAAAAGGATTTGATAAGATGGTGGCAAGGGAAAAATTAGTCTTTGAATACTAAACTAGCATTGGCAGGGAGTTTGACTTGACTTGAGTCTGTAAAATCCTCCGTTTTTGAACTAATTGCAGCACAGAACCACCATGATAGAACAAATCCTGCTATGACCCCCGTAATCAATCTGATAGGATTAGTTGATTCATAATCAGTTAATAGTTGATAAAAACCATCAAACCCTATTGGCAAAGCTCCTATTGAAAGAAATAACATCATAGCGAGCATTCTTCTATCCTTAACGTATAATAAATTTATATTCTCATCCCTGAACACAGATAGGAAAGAATCTCTTACTGTCCATCTATTCAGACCTTTAGATCTCCAAAATAAAGCCCCTATAAATAAACCACCAAATAATCCTACATCTCTTACACAAACTGCTAATTGGTTACCATTTATTTCCCATGACCTTTCACTTTTTTGGTGGCAATTTAGGTCACCAAAAGAGTATACAAATGCTGCTACTGGATTTAGTTCAGTCCAACTAAAGTAACCAAATATTTCTTGGTCATGTCCAACGTCTTCATTCAGACCATTATTTTGATTCCCCCAAGACCCCCACCCGTCTTCTGTGGCATAATCTATACGATTTGCTCTTCCCGAAAGTTCAGGGACTGAGTTCGTAACTAAGAAAACTGGAATTATGAATAAAAGAATCAAGTATGCTCCTGTAATTGATGCTACTAGTTTCCCAACTTTTTTTTCCCGGGACCTGTCTTCTCGTCCATTGGGTAACATCAATATTAATACAATTGATTTATAGATATAAATCATTTGAGACTAAAATGATCAATAACTTGGAATTCCTTCACAACATGCTTCTACGACTCTTCTACAATTAGGGCATTCCATATGCTGTCTAACTGGTATTGCTGCCCCTAAAAAACCACAAATGCAGGTTATTTCCTTACAATGGTCGTAATCCACAAAATATCCAGAACAACTAGGTTTTAATTACTTTCTATGTAGTGAGAGATTTTAATTCATCTTGCAAGTTCTCTGCTAACCACTGATGTAATGTTTCGCTCCCCATTTCCGAGAGAGTAGTATTGAGAAAAGCCGCTATCAGTGCATCTTTCGCATCATCTGGACTGAATCCTCTAGCTTCCAGATAAAATAGTTGCTCTTCATCAACAGGGCCGTTAGCAGTTCCATGTCCGCACCCAACAACATCATGCTCGCTTACTTCTAGTTCTGGAATACTATCTGCTTCTGCTTTCTTTGAGAGTAATAGGTTGTGGAATAACTGACCCGCGTCAGCACCTTTAGAACCATCTGAAACTCTTAGCATACCCGTTCCTATTGTCTTACTGTTCCCACCGCAAGCAGAATGCCAGTCTAGTCTACTATACGTCTCTGGCGCGTCATGATATATCTCAATATGGTGGTCAATATGCATTTTATCTGCTGACAAGATAGAGCCAAGAACTCTGAGGTTGCTGCCGTTTTCATTCATCATATATCTTAAATCTGCTTTCGTTTTTTCCGAACCAGAACTGATACTCCCTGCTTTAACTTGAGAATCCTTACCAATATTAATTGCGTCAACTCTGAGTAAAGTCCCACTTTTCATTTGACCAACGACTACATCATTAACAATAGATCCTTCACCAATATTACCTTTACGTAAAAGTCCAAACCACTTTGGTTTTCCTTCAATTAATGTGATTAATTCAAATTCACAATGCCTTCCTACTTCAATATTAAGAGCTATAGCAGAATTTACAGATTCAGAATCTATTCTCAATAAAACTGGTTGTTCAATAACAGTATTATTCTCAACCTTCAAAGTAAATTTTGAATCATGAGAAACCGACTCAATGAAACTCATTGAAACAGGATCGCTGAAACTATTCTTCTTGCTTTCATTATCTTGTTTACTTATAGTAAATTTACTCGGCACTTCACTTCCATCAAGTAGAGATAATTTTATGTCTGGTTGTTTATAGTTGACAGGTATTTCTCTAATATTCCCTGTTGGATGAATTCTCTTCCAAGGGGAATATCTCCATAGATGATCTGAATTGTCAGGTTCATCAAGAGAGAGATATAATTCTTCAGATTTCATTTGTATTGACCACCTAGATTAACCAATACTTCCTTCCATTTCTAATGCCATCAACTTGTTCAGTTCTACAGCATATTCCATTGGGAGCTCTCTAGTAAAAGGTTCAAAGAATCCATTCACTATCAGTGCTAGTGCTTCTTCTTCCGAATGCCCTCTACTCATCAAATAAAACAATTGGTTGTCACTAACTTTTGAAACGCTAGCTTCATGTTCGCAACGCGCTGTTGGGTTTGCAACTTCCATTGTTGGATATGTGTCACTTCTACTTTTTTCATCTAAAATTAGAGCATCGCAGACCACATTTAGTTTACAATTATCTGCTTTAGGGGATACAGTTACTTGCCCTCTGTATGAACCTCTTCCTCCATCCTTACTGATTGATTTAGATAAAATTTTACTTGTTGTATTACTTGCTAAGTGGTGTATTTTTGCACCAGCATCTTGATGCTGTCCCGCACCAGAATAAGCTACAGAAATTACCTCTGCATGAGAACCTTCTCCTTTTAGAATTACAGATGGATACTTCATAGTAAGTTTACTACCTATATTTCCATCTACCCACTCAATTTTTGCTTTCTCATGAGCAATGCCTCTTTTTGTAACAAGGTTGTATACATTAGCACTCCAATTTTGAACAGTACTGTATCTGATGTGTGCTCCGGGTAATGCGATTAGTTCTACTACTGCAGAATGCAATGAATCTGTTGAGTAAGTTGGTGCAGTACATCCTTCAACATAATGGATACTACTGCCTTCATCTGCAATGATCAGTGTTCTTTCGAATTGACCCATATTCTTAGCATTAATTCTAAAATATGCTTGAACAGGTAATTCTACATGGACTCCCTTTGGTACATAAATAAATGATCCACCTGACCATACTGCAGTATTTAGTGCACTAAATTTATTATCCGAATATGGAACTACACTGCCAAACCATTCTTTTACTAATTCTTCATATTCTCTCAAGCCGCTGTCCATATCTAGAAATATCACTCCTTGTTTTTCTAGATCCTCTCTGATCGAGTGATAAACTGCTTCAGATTCATATTGAGCAGTGACACCACTAAGCCATTTTTTCTCAGCATCAGGTATGCCTAACTTATCGAATGTGTTTCTAATATCTTCCGGGACATCTTCCCAGTCATTTTCTGTAGCTTTCGACGATCTTAGGTAATAGCAAATAGCATCGAAGTCAATTTGTTTGAGCATCGACATATTCCCCCATGTTGGCATCGGTCTTTCATCAAAATGCTTGAAAGCTTTCACCCTCATATCAGTCATCCATTTTGGTTCATTTTTTAGTTCTGAGATGTCTCTGACAACCTTTTCCGATAGACCTGCGTCAAATCGAATTGTTGAGTTTTCCGGGTCATGCCATCCTGCTTTGTAGTCTCCTACTGCTTCTCTTGCGTCATTATCTGCCATATTTATCACCACTTAATTCTCAGAACCTTCTTCCAACCAGTCATAGCCTCTTTCTTCAAGTTCTAATGCCAATTCAGGGCCTCCTGTTTTGACAATCTTACCCGAAATTAGAACGTGTATCTTATCTGGTTTTACGTGTTCAAGGATTCTCGAGTAATGAGTAATTATCAACGCACCTGATTCAGTACCTCTAATCGCAGCATTAATGCCTTTAGCAACAGTTCTGATACCATCAATATCTAGCCCTGAATCAGTTTCGTCTAGGATTGCTAATTTTGGTTTCATTAGCATAAGTTGCAATATCTCGAATCTCTTTTTTTCTCCGCCACTAAATCCATCATTGACATATCTTCCAAGGAATGAAGAAGGAATGTCTAATTCTTTCATAGATTCTTTTAATTTATTTCTAAATTCTTTTCCTTTAGCTGCATCTTCTCCTAGAATCGCTGCAACTGATTTCCTCAAGAAGTTTCCAACTTGTAGGCCCGGAACCGATTGTGGGTATTGGAATGATAAAAATACTCCTTCCCTCGCTCTTTCCCATGTTTCCATTTCGAGTAGATTCTCACCATTTAGTTCAACTGTGCCACTTTCTACTTCATAATCAGGATGTCCCATTATAATATTTGCAGTTGTAGTTTTCCCACTTCCATTTCTTCCCATAATAGCATGGATTTCTCCAGGCTTTATTTCTAAATTTATACCTTTTAGAATAGATGTATCACCAATACAAGCATACAAATCTTGAATTTTTAATAATTGTGAATCATTAGACATGTTAGTTCCTAACCTTTCGTGCATGTTCCCCCTTTTGAACAAATGCTTATTTGCCTAATAAAATATCTCTCAAGAATATAGTTTTTGTTGGTCACCCTAAAGTGAAATAGCATACTCGGACAATTGATGAGCGACCACTTGGATAACAAATTACCCGTCACCGAAGATCTATCTGAATCATACAGGCAACAAATTGAAGATGTGATAAAAGAAGAAGCAATGCGTCGTATCTCTGAATCTCAAGATCCTGAAGAATTAGAAAGATTAAGTAAATTATCCCTAGTTAAGTTATTTGAATTGAATGATTCTGATTTAATACCTGCTTTGATGTCTAGGTTAGGGGTAGTTAGAGCAGCACTGGATGGCCATGGAGGAGGCCTCTTAGTTAGTTCAGCTGAAATTGAGAGGAATAATATTGGCGACAGAGTATTATCTTTAATTATTGATTTAGATGGTGCTTGCGTCTCATGTGGAGCTGCACCAGGGACTCTCAAGGGTATTCAGGATGATCTATTAATGGACAAAGAAGTTGTTTCAGTCCGATTCGCCGCTTCAATGCTAGAATGGTTCGATGAGATCCAGAAAGAGTTTGTGCTGAAATTTGGAGGAGTAGTTTTCGTTTAGATCATCTCTACAAGTTCATTAATTGCTTGTTTTGAGAAACCTAGGACAGTTACTTCATCTCCCTCAATAATTTTTGTATATTGACTTGCCGCTCCAGCAAAGTCGTAACCTCCCGCCTTCCCTACCCATGAGTTATTTTCTACTAGAGAAATCAAGTCCTCTTCATTCAAAGCGTCAAATTCTACTATTGCATAATCAGTCCAAATTTTATATCTCCATTTGGAATATAGTTTTTGGTATTGATTATTATTCTTAGTCAATATCGCTGTAGAAGACCAAACTCTATGTCTTTTCCCTGAAAGTCTTAGTAACATACTAACTGCTTCTAATTTATCTTCAGGTTTTCCCAAAGCTATTTTTTCCCCTCCAGGGGCTTCTACTAAAGTATCTGAGACGATTATTATGTCTGGAGAATCTATTTCCTCTGAATCTCTTAAAATCGACTCTAAGGCCGCTGATTCTGCTTTTGAAAAACAAATATCTAACGATTGTTGTTTGACGTTTTTATCATTTTGAATAGTTTTTTCCTTACTTAGAAGAGGCTTACAAATTAGTTGAATACCTTCGTATCGGCCATTTAACCAATCGAACCTCCTCTCGGAAGCGGATGCAAGTAAGACTCGCATTATCTCACCTACAAAGAAATTCTATTATCACAAATAGGGCACTTAACCATTTTTAGCCCCATAGATGCTTCAAATCTTGATGAACACTCAGAGCATATAATTTGTCTATTAATTTGTGGCATTTCTGCCACTCCCAGAGGTGGTAAAGGTATATTTTGTGGAGTTGTAACTAATTCTTGTTGATTCTCTTGTAATTGCATTTGCATCTCCCATACATCAGATTTTTTCCGACTATCTCTTCTTTGCTTCCTAGCATTAGTTTCCTCAATACTCTCGTCTATCAATTCAATCTCTGAAGACTTAATCTCAATATCTGTTGGTTCTACAATATCAACCACATTTTCTTCTAGAACAATATTTCCAGTTGCAACTCCTCTTCTTTTCCTACCTGCCCACTTTACTGCACTTAGAGACATGGTAGAGAGTAATAATAGACATATTAGTAGCACAGTAATCGAAATTCCTGCCATCAATATCCCAAAATTTTGTTCATCAAGACCTAAATATATTCTCATATCATCAAGTAAATTTAAATCACCTCTATCTGGGTCACTATCATCTATTAAAGATCTTATTTCCCATCCATATATCTCATTCCAACTTAGAATAATTGATTGGTCGCTCAAAGGACTTCTATCTACGGAAGAAAGATGATTTTTCCCTGATGTAATCCTGTCGGACAATCCAATCCATTCTTCCTCATGTATTGGATTCATTAGCCCATATTGTATTTGACTACCTGTAGGTCCAACAAAGTCATAAAAAATTTGTATTCCTAAGTGCGTTTCAGTCATTTGAATATTTCCGATACCTTTGGATGGTATTACTACACTGAGATTTTCTAAGGCAGTCATGGTTGAATCAGTAACTTTCGAAACTAGTTTCGATTCTGCATCTGAGCCTTCTTTCCAAACTGAATAGATATAATCGTTCCCCTCATGTGTAATTACAGACATTTGTTGCATACCTGCTTCATCTCCAATCGCTTTTCTATATGTCCAAGTAGTTTGATCACTGGAACCATGTGCATACCATAATCCGATTCTCTCCTCGCCAGTAATATCATCCCTATTTGATTGGTATAGTATGTGAGTGTATTCATCCCCTAATTCTACAGTTACTGGGTCGGATTCATACATACTAAGTTCTATTTCATCAATCACATTTGGTGTAATTTCCCAGTCATCCTTATCGGTAGGATAATCTGATGTTAGCAAGAATACACTGGTTAAATCCTTGAAAGTCCCTCCTGTTGAAATATTTCTATGGTAGCCTCCAATAATTACCTCAGTACCTCTTACATCCATATCGATACCAAAATATTTCCCATCCGATAACGATATAGGCTGCATTAAGTTTTGGACAGGGCTCATTTCACAAGAAGCATCAATTCTTGAGTAGCTAATAGTTTGTTTGAAATAACCCTGATCATCAATATACCTTCTAGTCCAGGAAATATGAGCATATCCGTCACTGGTACTCCAAGAAGTCAAGTCTCCTGACCATTTTGATTCAAGAACGTTAGAACAAGGCACTAGTGCGAAATTTTCATTTAATCGATATAGAGTCAATCCTCCATCTTTACTGGTTATAACTAAGCCTTCTCCATTAAGATCTATTACTTTCAATGGTTCTTCTCCATAATCAAATGCCAAACTACGAGGAGCCTTCAATGATGACTTATCTACAAGAATTGTTGAAATAATCTCATTATTACTCATATCTAAATCACTTTCTCCTTGTACTGTGATTTTAATCTCTAGTGGCCCTACTTCTTGAGCAATATAAGCAAATGCAATCTGACTAGCGCCTTGTCCTACGACAAGCGAGATAGTAGTCGTGCCTTCCTTTGTCCAACCTAAATCATTTTTCAGCCAAAGTGTTGCTTCTACAGATATTGCATTAGTCGAACCTAAGTTATCAACTCTCCCAGTAATTAGGAATTGTTCCTGAGGCCTTGGTATAGAAGGTTCAGTCTTAACTGCTCCATCTCTGAAAGCCAAATCAATACCTTGAGGTCTTTGCAGAACAGGGAACGTGATTGATATATCGTTATCAGATTCATTATTTTCTTGTATCTCGTCTAAAGGGTCTAAAGAAACAGTTAATTGTTTATTTCCTACAGTCGATGGATTCCATGAAAGTGAGATTTCAATAATATCTCCACTCTCCAAACTCTGTATGATTATCTCATCTTTCCTGTAGCCGTCTTCCAAAAGATAAATTGTTAACTCATCTGCTGAAATATCTCCAATATTTCTTATCTGAACTTTTGCTTCTAAAAATGTATTTACATATGTTTCGCTAACTGGTATTCCATATTCTTGAACCGAAATCCCAGTTCTAAACATCAAGTCTGGAGATGGAGGGTTATTGTCAATTTCTACAGTGATTCTAATCTCTTCAGAAGCAACACCTACTCCACTAACAAACCTGACAGAGAATCTTTGTATTCCATCATCAGTATCCTCAGTTCCCCAAGGGATTGACCATTCTATTTCTTCCGCTCCTGAACCTGAGTAGTAAGTCATATTTTTCCATTCATCAGTCCCCAGTCTCCACTGTAGTTGAGCACCATTCACTGTTTCCAATAATCCGCTAATTTCAACATTACCGCTTACAATATCTTGGTTGCTAGGCGAATTTACCTCAAGAGATATTATCCCTAAATTATGAGTATTTTTTGTTGTATTACTCCATTGTTCAAACTCATTTCTAGATTTAACCTCAATCTGTAGAGTTTCGGCATCTACATCTACATCTTCTTCAAAATTCGGAATGTCAAAATTTGTAGTCCAGTTAATTGTTCCAAGTGCCTGATGCCAATCAACTAGTACGCCAGTCGAAAGAGGCCCCCCTCCAGTTGGTCGATATTTGTAGGTGACTCGAACTTGAACTTCTTCAGTAGATCCATTCTCTTCTCCAGCATCATTAATATGTCCTCTGACACTGTAACTTTCACCTTCTATTAGCCACAAACCACTCGGTTTTTCTATGACAGCCCAGTTCCCTGTTCCTTCGCCGACTGGAGGGTCTCCTCCTCCAGTTCCATTCCCTGGATCACCTCCTCCGCCTGTATCATCTCCTAACATAGCCTGAAGGATTAGATTCCCATCAATAATTCCAAATCCATAATCTTCATTCCATATATCTGAAACTGATGGCATCGAGGCTGCACCTCTGACTTCGGAATTATTTCTTAATAAATCTTTAACTTCTTGAGGCTCTAACTCGTCATCTATTTGCAAAATAATTGCAACTAATCCTGCAACTGCAGGTGTTGACATACTAGTACCATCCATAGAAACATAACCATCATCTGCTAAAGATGTAGAATCTTGTCCAGGAATAGTGGAACTTGATGTTGCATGTTGTGCTGAAGTAATACCCGAACCCGGAGCTACTACATCAGGTTTCAATTCATCCCATTTGTTTTCATCATTATCATCGACCCTAGGTCCTGAATTTGAATAATCTGCTACATCATCGTCATTTCTTTGGATTGTATTTTTGTCATCTATTGCTCCGACAGTAATAGAGGAGTCTGCGGCGCCTACAGAAGTGACTCTATTGCTGCCGTCATTACCAATCGCTGCAATAGGTACGATTCCTGCTTCTGCACAATTATTAACAAGTCTAGCAGCAGAATTATTACCATCATCTCCTTGATCATTTTCACCAACTGGTGAACTTCCACTCCCAAATGACATAGTCATTACATCGATACCTTCACTTGAATCATTATTTCCCCAATCAGTATTTACATTTTGTAAAACCCATTGTAATCCTTTGATGATAGGCCCCTCATCTCCGCCAGCACTTCCTCCAGAATCTGTCATTACTTTCACATCAACAAGGTATGATCCAGGCGCATAGCCTTGGTTAACTCTTCTTGAATCTCCAGTTCCCAAAGCAATCCCTGCTACATGTGTTCCATGACCGTTTCCATCATCTGGATCAAACTCACCATCATTACATTCTTGAGAGTTCCAAGATGTTGCATCACAACCTGCTAACCATTTCGGATCCGAGAGGTCATCGGGTTGTTTCTCATTATCATTATTATTGTCTGAAAAATCGTCCAAAGAAAAATGTTCATTATCTACCCCTGAGTCCAAAACTGCGATAACAACTCCTGATCCATCATATCCGAAATCTCTCAATGTTTCATCATAAATATCTGATGTTTGGACCTTAGATCCTCTTGTAGCTACACTTAGATAAGAAACTATTTTATCCTGTTCTTCTATCATCACAACTCCCTCTTGTTGCCATATTTCTATCAATGAACTAACTGGGACATGATCAATTACTACTGAATCAATGTACTCTACAGGGAAAAACCAAGATCCTTCTTCTTCCCAACCATGTCTAACCAAAATTTCCTTCAATTTTTGTAGGTCAGTCTCACCCGGGTGCCAAGAGAATCCCACAATTATTGCAGTAGTCATACGCCCATCTTCTCCTAGAATTGCTGTTGCAGAATGAGATTCTTTTTGTCCCGCAATCATATATTGTAAACTATCTTCCATTCCATTGGAATCTCTGTCAGTATTGAAGTTCGTCCACCAGTATGGTGTTTCTACTGCAGGACTCGCATCCCAAGGTGGAAATCCTATTCCAAGAAATTTTTCAGGACAGATTTCTTCGCCACAAATTAGTGCAGGTATCTCATCATCTAGTACTATTAGCGAATCTTTATTTCCTTCGTTGAGGTTTTGATTGTGGTTGTCTTCGGATGGCACAATTGCAGAAACTCCTACTGATAAATCTAGTACCAACATCAGCATCACAACTAACATCGGTCCAACTGTTTTCGACGCTTCTGCCATGGCTCTCTCAGAGAGCCAGCAAAGATTGATGTATAATTTGAACCGATAATTAATTCATTTTTATTGAATTATGGCCAGAAAAGATGTTCTTTATCCAAGGAACATATCAGACTATAATTTTCATCTTTCTCGAGTACCTTTACTTCACCATCACATACTGGGCATATTGTATTTTCAGCTAACTCCTCAAGCCATGCCTGTCTTGTTTCTAATTCATCTCCCTGCTGTTTAAGATTCTTCAAAATCCTTTTTGCATTTCCTTGAAGAGGTTTTCCTTCAATCTCCCATGGATCTTCATTTAAGATTCCTAGATTTCTTTTTGCT
>Ga0315320_10000744_pt1 | contig 26986 bp, 28 predicted proteins | sample M140m21515metaG_FD_203458 | JGI IMG/M metagenome (GOLD analysis project Ga0315320, IMG submission 203458) | Ammonia-oxidizing marine archaeal communities from Monterey Bay, California, United States - M1 40m 21515 | ecosystem: Environmental > Aquatic > Marine > Coastal | place: USA: California... | reverse complement strand
ACCGCTATGATATGAAATACCTATTAACTTGTATTTTTTTTCATTATAATCAAATGCCGCATTTTTAGTATCCGGATATTTAAATTTACTAGAAAGATCAGTTCTTTTACCGCTACCACCAACAGAAGTTAATTGAGGATGTATAAATAAATAAGGTGTATTATTAAATCTAGTATAATCGGCATTTACTGATATTCTTTCTAATAAACCATTAAGTTCAACATGAGCTGTAATAAGTTGTGGTTTAAATTTATCAAGAATAGCTTTTAATTCTACGTTAGAACCATCTATTGCTGCAACTCTATCTTCTAATTCTTTTTTATTAATTTGGACAGATTTTTTTTCTTTTGTTTTTGGGTCGATAATCTCACCATTTCCATCAAAATCGAATTTGAGTTCTGTCACCTTTTCATCTAATAATAATTTCGCGTTCTGTTCATATACTTCATTCAATGACAATAAAACTTTTTTTAATTCTGACTCAACTAAATTAGTTGTAGTAAAAAATTGTTTAAAAATTTTTTCATCACCATCTGAAAGGACATTCTCTTCCATCAATTTCCCATACCTACTAAAAAGAGAAACTAAAAAACGAATAATTTCGTGAGCCATACCAAAACGCATACGATCCCACGATTTGTTATTGGAAATTTTGAAAAAATTTATTTTTTTATTTTCTGGGTTACGTTCCTTATTGTAATCTCTAATCATATCCTCAAATTTTTTATGAAAAGTTATAATATTTTTTCCTATTGTTTTTGGTTTTAAAATATCTAATACATCTTGACAAGTTATTTGATCTAAACCATCAAAATCATTACCACCTACAATTCTTAATGGAATAACATTTCTTTGCTCATAGGGTATAAAATGTAATACTTTATCATTTTGATACATGGTGAATGTATCTTCAGATGTCTTAAATTCTTTTTCCATACACTCACCTACAAGTGAACCCAACATTTCCCCAGAATCATTTTGAGCTCCCCATTTTTTTATCCAATCCCATGTAACATCTACTGATTCTTTAATTTTTTTTACACGCTCAAAATAGTCACTTTTTTGAATTACTTTATTTTCTTCCCCACTCATAGTTTTGTCATGTATACTTTTTACTACACCTAATAATTCATTACAACCGTTTGGATATTTATTAACATTTTCTATTGATTTATCAAGAAGAGTTCCAAAATTAGGAATTGAAAATAATACTTGTAAAATAGAAGCAAAAAAGCAAGTATTACCTGCATTTGCAATACCATATATGGGATTATCTGGACGCAACACAATATCTTCTTCGGCTGGACTATCTATTTTTTTTCCCTTTTTTTTCATAGTAAGACCAGAGGCAGTATAATCTTTTTCAGCACCTTCATCGCTAATTGATACAGAATCCTCCATTGGACGAGTGAAACGATTTAATCGATCAACAATTTGTAATCTCAAATCATGTAATTCTTTAATTTCATCATCTGCATCTTTTTCTTCTTCTTTCATTTTTTTTTTCATTTTTCGTAATTGTCTTTTGTTGTTTTTTAGTTTTCTTTTTAAATTTGTCATTTTTAAAGTTTTACCACTTTTTCTGGCGGCATCTATTTTTACAATTAATACTAAATTATCATCTTCAAGTTTATCTATTTTTTTTTGTCTTTTTATAGAATTTTTATTTTTCTTATATTTCTTTTGATTAATTTTCACTTGCAATCTTGTCGCTTCTTTTTCCGCTTTGATCTTTTCCTTAGCATTAGAAGAACGAAAAAATAATTGTAATCCAGGATTAAGCCAAGAGCCAGTATCAAAGATATATGGATTTTTTAATCTGATGACTTGTAATGGAAAAGAATCTATTTTATTTTTCATACTGTTACCGGATTTTTCTGTAGTCATTATCTTAACTGCCAAATGAATATTTGGTTCATGAAAATAATTTTTTAGAGAAACGTTCTTCTTTAACGTTTGAAATAAATGTAATGATTTTTGATACTTTGATAACCCTTTTGATGATTCATCTTTATTACAACAAAAAAACAAAAACAATGTGCCATTTTTATCCATAAATTTACCAGAAAAGTTTTGAATAGCGAGATTTTTATCCATATTTTCGTCAGATCCATCTTTAAACTTATGTTCTTTGTAACCATTTTTTCTTATATTAATAATTTGAGTATCAAAGATCAACTGAGTAGATGGATGATTCATTAAAAGTTCTAATAAAAACTGAGTCAAAAATATATTACCTAAATTATAAATATCTTTTAAACTTATAACCTTATTGTTATTGTAATTTAATAATTCTGGTTTAATTTTCATAGATTTCAAAATTCTAGCCTTTTCTTTTTTTGTCATTTCTGTAACAAGTTTATCCAAATCATTACTTCTAACTTGTCTAATTTTTTCATCTAGTTCAGCGGTTAAGTTTATCATATCTTCATTTTGTTTTCTTCTTTTTTTTGGATCCTTTTCCAAACCACCTTCAACACCACCACCTTTTAAATCATAATCCGATTCTAATCTTTCTGGACCATGCACAACCGAAAGAATCAAATCATTCATTTGTTCTTCAAATAACAACTCTTTTTTTGCTTTTACATATGTTGTAAAATTCTTTCTTCTTTTATTGGAACCAAATTTAAGTTTTTTAAAGTATTTTAAAATCGGCATTTTACGGACAGGTTTCCAACTAACAAAGGAGGGTGTTTTTGTGAAATGATTTATAAGTCCAAATGGAATATGATCTTTATTGTTTTGTTTAAAATCTAAACTAGCAAATATTAAAAATAATTTACTAAATAAATCCGAATTACACTTACTTTCGTCTAAATTTGTTAAACTATCATCATCAAAATTATATTCACCAGCAAGATAAAAGTCTATCAAAGAACCACCTTTTCCTAAGTGATTATTAAAATTATTAGAAACAATAACAGCAACAGTAGAAAACCCAAAACGTAAATATGATTTTAAGAAATTTCTTTTTACATCGAATCCTTTCATAGATACAGTCCAAAATATTTGATTAATATAATTAAAACTCCAATCTACACTGGTCCAATCTTTTTCTTCAAAAGCATCTTTGATTTCATCTTCGTTACTCTCATCTCCCGTCACACCAATCAAAGAACTATATAATACACCCAATACATAAAACATTACTTTATCACTAGTTGTTTCAGATTCAAAATCTCTAACAAAAATTTTATATTTTTCATTATTATTTGCCATATACATTATTACATACAAAGTAGCCGTTTTTTTGCGACTATTTTCTTTAATTCTTTGAAAGCATTCCCATATTAAATTAAACATATGAATATTGTTTGCATTTATGCAAAAACCAAATTTCATTAAATAAATATTTGCAATTTTTAGAGTATCCAAATAAGTTTTTCCTTTATCTACAGTTTGGTTTTCAATATAAGTTTTCCACTTTTTTTCATAATTGTGTAAAAATATAATACTTTTTAAAGCTAATCTTTTTTGAACAAGTAAATCTACCAAATCAGTTGTTTTTTCTCCACCATTTTGATTAATAAATCCACCCTCAAAATTTTCATCATCTTCCTCTTCATCATCACTACCATATACACTACCACCATAAATACTATCATCACTTGACGACTCACTATCAGATGACTCACTTTCTAGATCACTGTCTCCCCCCCCATCATCTATACTTCCTCCTTCATATACACTTTCTCCATCATATGAATCTAAATCTTCTGAATCACCAGTAACCTTCTTATATATATCCTTAATTTCGTTCTGTAAACTTAAAATGTGCTCCTCGTGTGGTTTTGGAAGTATACTTTGTATATGTTCAATTTCCATTACATATGGTATTAATATTGAAGAATTTAATCCAACTTTTTTTAAATTTGAAAAATTTGAATCAATTAATTTTTTTTTCCCCTTTTTTAAAGTAATAACTTTAGATGAATCAGTCATATATAATTATTAAACATATTTATTTAAATTCTAAATAACTATATTTTAAGACAAAAAAGTGAACTAGGAAAAAAGAACTAATATTTATATATGATGTTACATATGTGTAAAGTTTTAAAAAAAGAGAAGGAAAAAAGAAATGTAAATATTTATGAAGAAACAGAATTACCTGAAAAAGGTTGGATACAAGGATGTATTTGGTGTAAAATACCGACAAGTAAACTATTGTATTATAAAACATTTGAAACAGAAGACATCATTTATAATTTAAATATACACATATGCAAAGATTGTATAAACTATAAAATACTAGATAATTCAAAAAATATAAAAATAATTAATAATTATATTGAGAAATATTATTTAATTCCCTGTGGATCCAATTCCACCAGCACCTCTCTGTGAATCCACATTTAGCTTATCAACAACAGAAACATAAAAGGGTTGTAAATCTGGCATCGTAATTTGCAAATATCTATTACCATATACTAAAAAGTTGTTTTCATTTTTAACATTATGTAATGGACCATATAGCGTCCCTCTATATCCGCTATCAATAATACCGACATTGTTTGCTAGTCGAAAATGAGATTTCCAAATAGAACTTCGAGGATAAACGCAAAATGGTTGTGGTGATAAGTGTATCATGTCACACCTCATCTCGTTCACCACATGTTGATAAGATGGCAAATTATTATCAAACCCGTCAAAAATATGATATGCGGCGCACTTCAAACCAAATGGTATAAGCTTTGTCTCATTAGCTTCAAATGATACATCTTCTAGTTTTGGAGTTAGTAAATCAAAACCAGAATCAGGATACCTGTTACTTTTTACCATGTGATTATGCTTGTCAATTCGCTCATTATATTTTTCCATAAGTTCGTTATCATTCTTGATAATACCATTAAACTCAATAAACAGTATTCTGGATGTCTTCATTATTATTTCTATACAATTAAATTCATTTTAAATATTTTAATCAATTTAATATACTCACAAATTCAACATCTGTTCATTTTACCGCTTTTTTGTTCAGCTTCACAATCATATGATTTGTCAGCCATTAAATTAGCATATTGTTCCTCATAGGATACATTTAGTTTTAAGTCCTGTGTAGTATTACAATGTCTATATTTTTTTTCCTTTCTTTCGCCTGTTGTATAACCGTCAACACGCGCGCATTTTTTATTTTCAAGTGTTTTAATTGGCTTACCGTCTGTTTCTCTTAATCTACAATTAATACGTTGCAAAACTTTGAGTTTTTTTTCTAAAATATGCAATGAAGAATGTTTACGTTCTTGCACTCTAGATTTAACCGTGATACTTTCATCGCATCCACATTTCTGACGTTTTTTATTATAATAACTATGATAATTAATAGGTTTATTAATAGTTTTACTACTTCCACCACAATGTTTATTTCTATATATATTTTTTTTTATTGTCGGTTTAGATGCACTTATGGCCTGTTGTTTTCTCTTCATCATAACATTTTCATTTCCTTTAAAAATTTTCTGTTTTGTATTATCACACCTTCCACCATTTCGGGTGCATCTATATTTTCTACTCATTACAACTAACGACATAATATATATATTATGCTAGATATTATTTGATTCCTAAATCCATAATAAAAATCGTTTATTTGGATCGTTATTTTGACATCTCATCAAAGCCCAAAAGAGTTTGGTATTATCAATAGGTTCACATATTTTAACAAAATCATCAATATTCCAACTAGTTGGATTTGTATAATCTACTTTTTTTCCTTCTAATAAATAAGCAATAATCATGGATAATGAAAAAAAGGACACTTTATAATGTATCTGAAATGGAATGGCATTAAAACTAAATAATTCTGGAGGTATAAAACAAGAATTTTCACGTTTGTTAAATGATTGTGTAACATTTAAAATATTATCTTCAATAGTGTATAAATTTGAACTATTTAAATACATAAAATAATAAGAATCATTATTTTCAATAGCAACAATATCATTTATATTAAAAAATAATATACCATAATTTTTTTCATGTAAATAAGATATTTGTTTTTTTAAACACAAAAATAACTTTACTAATTCTTTATAATCTAATGAATTTACTAGTTTTTTTAACATTAATATATTTTTTGCCTTAAATTCTATACTACATTTTTTATCCTTAGTGCATTCAGTTTTACTAATTAAAGAGTGTAATTTATCAACTTGTAAAGAATCAAACAATAATTTGTTAGTTGTTTCTTGTGTATTTTTTACTTCCAAAATAAAAGATTTATTTTTTTTTACAATACTTATATTTTCTGAGCTATATATTTTACTCATTTATAGAATAAAAAAATATTTTTATATTCAATAAATCGTTTAATTAATTGTGCAGTTATGCACATATATTTTCTTTAATATTATCCCATATTTCATCTGTCTCCTTACTATCTATTTCATCATCAAAACACTCATCCATCATTTTTTCTAAACTCTTATCTTGTGCACTCATAACAACTATTTGATCTCTCACCCATAATGCCAAATCATTTACATAATTATAAAATGATTCACTGATGTAAAAAGCTCTAGGGTGACCCATAGGCATTGATATACATCGACCGTTATACATAAATTTATCTAATAGATTCAATATACAATTCCATACAAAATCACTATGTTTTGGTGGAACACGATCCCAAGCCAGTTGCGGATAAACTTCGAGATTAAATACTAGATCCACGAAATAATACCAAGAGTTTGTTTTTCCACACACACCATCAAAATCCTTCACAGATTTTGACTCCTTGCCTCCCCTGCAGAGACATTCTTTGGCAATTGTTACACGCTTTTTATGTGTGCAGTTTTTCCAACTTCCCGTTTTCTTTAATATACCCATGGTTGTTTGTGATTAAATATATTTAAAATAAAAAAAATATATTCAATTTTATTAATAAAAAAGTGGCATTACCGGGGATCGAACCCGGATTACTGGTTTCAAAGACCAGCGTCCTGACCATTAGACGATAACGCCGTAACCCTAATGGGAGTTGCTATTGGAATCGAACCAATATCTTTCACCGTAAGGGGGTGACTGTTTTACCTTTACAACTAAACAACTTTATCCGTGCTCCCAATTGCTGCCAACATTTTCTCAAAACTGCTTCGACCTCTTGCATACTAGATGCCTTGAACATATAGACAGGATTCGAACCTGTGTGGAGGATTACCTCAATAGGATTTTGAGTCCTGTGTTTTTAAATTGTTGCTGTATGTTGACAAATCAAGATACCGTGCTCCCCGTTCGCGACTCCAGGTTTCGATCCTGGGACCTTTGCGTTATGAGCGCAACACGCTTCCACTGCGCCAAGTCGCGATTATTCCGTGCTCCCCCTTTCCTGTTCGGAATTGAACCGAATTCCCGACAACGCGGGCACCACCAACTGGACTCAGGAAAATACTTCAATTAGCAGAGCTAATTGAGTGGTTACCAGCAGTGAGATTTGAACTCACGAAGCTAATTGCACTCCCACTTGAAAGGAGCCCCTTTGACCGCTCGGGAATACTGGTTACACTTCCTAATTATACATAGGAATATATTTCAATTTTTATTATTATTGATACCAATAAACATATTTAATTCTTTTTAAATTGTTTTTCTTATTTTTAACTGTATTCTCAATCTGTAATCAAATTATATAGTTTTTCTATACAAATAAATATTATGTTTATTAATAGTATCAAACATGAAACTTGTATAATATAAGTATTTATATAGTGAGGTTCAAATGACATGGTTAATTACTATTACAACATATATAAAGTATTATTTCAATTTAATATGAAGAAAAAAGTTACCAGCACTGGGATTCGAACCCAGGAAGCATTACGCAGTGCATCTTAAGTGCACCCCCTTTGACCGGACTCGGGTATACTGGTTGGGCTTTCGCCACTTTTTATTTCTTTTTAATATTTTTTATTTTTTATGTTTTTGATTTACATGGTGTTCTCGTAGTCGAACTCGCCCACCTCACCCTCCTCCTCACGAGGCTCTCGTTCATAAGTGACAGGCGTTGATGACCGCATCTCCTCGTCCGACTGGGCTGAGAGATCGTAAGCAGCCGCAGAAGGGGGCTGCTGGAGCACGGGAACACTGGCATCAGTCTCAATCTTGACTGCTGGGCGCTCGGGCATCTTGGGTGCCTCATCCGGCTTCATTGCTGAACTGATGTAGACCTTCCAGAACCAGGGCTCGTCGTAGGTGATCTCGACATGGCTCTTGGGTCCCAGCCGGAGCTTATTGAGGACATCGCGAGCCGTGTTGTTCCTGTTGTTCCAGCTATTGGGTCGGAAGTGCACAAAAGCCGTCTTGAATCGGCCCTTGGGAATGCGGCCCGGTGGGGTCACATCCACACGCTCCACAAATCCCCATCCGCACTGGATGAACACCTGCTTGATCTTACGGTAGTTCCAATTGGGGAACACGCGTGGAAGCACCAGCGAAATACCATTGCTGTCTTGTGAATTGTGAGCGAAATTTTCAGCTTTCTGCGCCGCAGTAGTAGGGATAGTAGTATTCTGGGTGGAAGCCATTGTATTATGTAGTTTGTATGTAATTTGTAAGTTACTAGTAGTTATATATGGTAAGAATACCTCTTCCATATGATCTCTTTTTCCTTTCAATTTTCCAAGAATTCTTGGTAAAATAAGATCAAATACAAATATGAAAGAATTTAAAAAAATTGAAAGGAAAATTTAAAATTTTTATTATATAAAAGTTAGAATTAGCAATAAAAGAATACTTCATACTAAATGGCCGCAAAACATCCTCGTGTTATGCAACTTAGATGGGAGTCAAGAAAACCAAAATTAACAATTTCAATACCTACAAATATCCGTGCACCTGGTCCGATCCGCCTTCGTCGTCAATCTGCAACCACTATTGACACCACTGCGCGAAGAGCTTCTTCCTGTAAAAGCTGCGATGGATGTATAAATGTCGGAGATAGAATGACAACTGTCACGTCCTCCGGTGCTGTAGAACTTGCTATTGGACACTTGCCTGGAGATATCGAACGTCTAATTAGAGAGAATGTAGTCCAATTTCCTACCAATCACCATCCTAAATGTGCACAAATGAGTCAAACACAAAAAACCAGAAGTGGGAGAATCAGTCAGAAACCTGTAAGACTAAGTGACGAAAAGTTCATTTCCGGATCCGGATTTGCTGGGTGTGATCATTATGATTGGTCATTTGATGGAGATGTTTCAACATATGAAACAACAAGAACATTCAGTAAAACTGGCGATAACTTGAATGATTTTGTGGTCGAAGATGGTGAGATGCTGGCTGAACCCATTGAACTCCCATCCGATGAAGAGGAATGGGAAAGTGAAGATGATTCTGATGAAGAAGAAGATGATGTCGATAAAGATTGGGATTGAACATAAATTCAAAAAATAAAAAATTATTTAAAAAAAAAAGGCCGAAAGGCTATTTTTTCTTTGTATAACATAGTCTTTGGCTTCATAGAAAATTGAATATAAATTATACTTTTAAAAATATACCATTAAAAAATGCACACAAAAAGTTTTATTTGCATTACATGCAATAAGGAGTTTTCAAGTAATTCGGGATTATGGTATCATAAGAAAAAATGTGGAAACAAAGAAACTCAAAAAATACACAAATGCCTTCACTGTGATTATACTACAACTGGTCCCAAGTGTCAATTAACAAATCACATAAATTCGAAACATACGCCAGAAAAAGAAAGACCATTTCAATGTATGCATTGTGACCGGGGATTTTCTCAAAAAATGCACCTACATAAACATCTAAAAATAGTCCATGATATGACCCCACCTTCAACTATTAATCGAACAATTATAGAATATCATGTTAAAGTTTTGAATAAAACACCAACATCAGAAAAGGCTAGAAGTAGAATAAAGCTATATGAAAAACATTCAATTATAAAAAGTAAAGTTATGTCTTCTATGAAATTTTATTATACTCAAATATTGAAACCATCGCATTTACATTACGATCAAAAGAAAGGATATATTAATTTTGTTAGTAAAACGAAGGATGATTTACGAATTTAAAACAACTTTTAAATCCAAAATTAATATTTTCTTGTGTTTCCTTTTTAATTGTGTTGCGAGAACGTAATTGATGTGTTAATGACAAATATATTAACTAATAATAAATTTGATTCTCATTTTTTTTTTATGAATTATAATAAATGGAACATAATTATTTAACGTCGCAAATTATGACATATATGGGAAATAAACGTAAATTTCTACCTACAATAAATAATATAATAAATAACATTGAAAAAGAATTGGGAAGAAAAATAAGTATAGCAGAAGGATTTTCTGGAACAGGTGTAGTATCTAGGCTTTTTAAGACTAAAGCACATACAATATATGTAAATGATATTGCAGGTTATTCGGAAACATTAAATAAATGCTATTTAGCAAATATAAGCGATGTAGAAAAAAATAGAATACGTATATTGATTAATCAAATGAACATATTGGTGGACAAAGAAAAACCGATAGATTATACAGCATGGATATCAAAACATTGGGCACCAGAAGATGATGAAAATATAAAAAAAGATGAACGAGTATATTTTACAGAAAAAAATGGCAAACGTATTGATAAGTATAGACATCTTATTAATCAATTACCAACTACTTTACAGCCATTTTTATTGGCACCATTATTAATTAAGTGCTCAATGCATAATAATACAAATGGACAATTTTCGGCATTTTATAAAGATGAAAACAAAAAAATTGGAAAATATGGTGGAAAAAATGGAGTAGATGTTAAACGTATTACAAAGCCAATTTCATTGGAAATGCCAGTATTATTAAATACAGATTGTAAGGTATATGTAAATAGAGAAGACACAAATACTTGGGTAAAAAAATTACCCAAAGTAGACTTAGTATATTATGATCCACCTTATAACAAACATCCATATCATATATATTATTTTTTATTGGATATAATCAATAATTGGAATATAAAGGAAGAAATACCAAATACAAACAGGGGACAACCAAAAAATTGGGTAAAGTCAAAATACAATAGTTTTACAAATGCGGAACAGGAGTTTGAGGAATTAATAAAAAATACGAAATCAAACTTTATTATGATTTCATACAATAATGGTGGAATTATACCTTTGAATAAATTAGATGCAATGTTAAATAAATATGGTGATTTAATTAAAATACCAATAGAACATAAAATATATAACAGACTACGGGGGATTGCAAATTACAAAAGGGATGGAATAGATGAGGGTGTAAAAGAGTTTATATGGTTATTGGATTGTCGCAAAAAATAATAAGGTGTATATGTATATGAATTTGAAAAATATACTTCTTTCTGGATTACTTTTTATAGCTATTGATGCAATTTACTTGACATCTATGAGTGGATTTTTTAATAAATTAGTGAAAAATATTCAAGGGGAAAAAATAAAATTCAGAATATTGGGTGCTATTATTTGTTATATTTTTTTAATATTTGGTCTTAATCATTTCATTATTAGTCAAAATAAATCTCCTTATGAAGCTTCGTTATTAGGCTTAGTTATTTATGGTGTTTATGAATCTACAAATTATGCAATATTTAATAAATGGAATTTAGAAGCATTAGCATTGGATACATTATGGGGTGGTGTATTATTTTACTTAACGACATATGCAACTTATAAATTGAAAACAATAATTTAAAAATAAATTATATTAATAGAAATATAATGAATAATAAAAAAAGCAGATTTGATTGTTTAAAAGAGCCAGAAAAAGAGGGTGGAAGTTTGTTTAAAAATGATTCGGAAAAAAATAATAAAGGTAGTAGATTCCACTTTGACACAGATGACAGGAGAGATAATTATGACAGGAGAGATAATGATGACAGGAGAGATAATTATGACAGGAGAGATAATGATGACAGGAGAGATAATTATGACAGGAGAGATAATTATGACAGGAGAGATAGTTTTGGGAATGAAAGGAGAAATAATTTTAGAGATGACAGGAGAAATAATTTTGGGGGAATGAATACAAAAGATACATTTGATCAAGATAGAGGTGGAACATATGGAAGATCGCGTGGGACAAATAAATATTATGGACAAAATTTTGATAGTCGAGACGCTTATAACAGTTTTAACAAAAAAAAAAAATTTGATAATTCTAATAATAAGATTAAAGTAAAAAAAGAATTTATTATGAATGATACAGATTTTCCAACATTATGATAATTAGTTTATTTTATAATTAACTTTTCTTATAAAATAAATAATGGAGATGAAAGTAGAATCTAGCGAATCTGGTAATGAATCTGAAGATGATTTTGAATGTAATTGGATTACGGAAATAGAAGAAGAAAGTAAGACATTAAATGATTTTTTTATAACAGAAAACAAATCAATAAAGTTATATGTTTATTATATTAATAGAAAAAATGAATTATATGATGGAATAGAAACAACGGTTACTATGGATAATAATACATTGAATAAAAGTAAAATTGTAGATATTATAAGAAAATATATGTATATTGGAAAAAAAAAATTTAGACTAATGAGTATGTTAAGTTATAATTTTGATTTAAATAATGATGAAATAAAAAACTATCATAAAAGTTCAAAAAACTATGATCTTCTCTACATACACAAAAATATTAAATCTATAAATTATAATGAAACTATTAATTATTTTAAAGAATTAAATGATCTTTATTTATTTTTTGTTCAAACAAATTCTAATAACAACAAACAAACAAAACGCATTGTATTAAGAAAAAAATTGAAAAAAACAAAAAGAAAAAGACTTAAATAATACTAATTAAATAAAGTATTATGGCATCATTTATTAAAGCACTAGACCAGCACACACCAAGAAATTTGGGAGAAAAGGGACATATTCAGGAAGGATGGTCTAATGATCTTAGAAAACAGATTTGTCAATTATATTTTCAGTTAGTAAGGTGTAAAGATCATAAATCACTGGAATCATCTTGGGTGAAAATTTTGTCAAGTTTCATTGGTAAAGAGAGGGAACGAATCGATGATTTTAAGGTTGTTATAAAAATGGTTGCAAATGTGCGAGATGTCAAAAGTGGAAAAGGCGAGTGTCAATTATCATATATGATGTTGTATCATCTGTATAATTATTATCCTTTATTGGCTCAACTTGTGTTTAAAAAGTTTTTGAATCTAACAGATGATACACATTGTTTGGGATCGTATAAGGATATAAAGTATATGTGTGATTATATTAAAAATAAAACGTGTAATGAGAATCATGATTTCATAAATTATATTTTGGATCATAGTATGCATCTTTTAAAGGTTGAGGAACTAAATTATGAAAAAGGAGAGAAAAACAGTTTGTTAGCGAAGTGGTTGCCTAGGGGTAAGTCTAAAAAGTTTGGATGGATTTTCAATAAACTAGCATTGATCTATTATCCTCATTATTTGAAGACAGCAACAACAGCTTATAAGCGTAATATGGCATATAAAAAGGCGAAGACAAATTTGAGAAAGCTAATGTCAAAGATAAACAAGCGTATAGATACAACACAAATTCGTATGGCAGGACAAGATTGGAAAAATATTAATTTTGAAAAGGTTACAGGACCAACATTGAGAGTTCATAAGAAGGCATTTCAAAATGTGGATAAGAGTGGTGCACAACGTTCACAAAGAGAAGATCGTATTGATTGTGCTGAAAATTTAAAGACACATATTGAAGAGTCAAAGAAGGGTAATAGAGTTGTAAAGGCACAGCGTGTTGAAATGTTTAAGTTGGTCAAGGATGCAATTAGTGCAAATAACAAGTTGGAAATAGATATGGTAAACGAGCAATGGAAGGACAATGCAAGTATAAATGTAGAAAGTGATCATTATATGATTCCAATAGGTGATACTTCTACTTCTATGGAATGTGATGATAATATTCCTATGTATAATTCTATTGGATTTAGTATTCGCGTTTCTGAAAAGACACATCCGGCATTCAGACATCGTATTATGACATTTAGCACTAATCCGACATGGTTTCAACTTAATGAAAATATGACTTTTCATGAAAAGGTTACAGTTATGAAACATGACAGTAATTGGGGTGGAAATACAAATTTTTATAAGTCTATGGAATTGATTCTAAAGGTTTGTTTGGACAATAATGTTCCTCCTACAGACGTGGAGAAGATGATTTTGGTAATATTTTCAGATATGCAAATGGATATAGCGCAAGGTAGTATAAATTTGACAACAATGATGGAAAATATAAGGTTACTTTTCAGTGAGGCAGGAATGAAGTCGATGTGGCGTAAGTCTTATCCTGTTCCACACATATTGTTTTGGAATTTGAGAAAGACAGATGGATTTCCAAATTGTGTATATGAGAAAAATACAAGTATGATCTCTGGTTACAGTCCTGTAATGTTAAATGCATTTTCCGAAAAGGGATTTGATGAGTTGAAGTCAGTGACACCATTTAAAATGTTGGAAGATATTCTAAGAATTAATAGATATAATTTTGTAGATATACTATGTGCAACAATGTATTAAAAAATACAATAATAAAATACAATAATATATATAAAAATTAAATATATATATTAATTAATATGAACAACAATACGCCAAATATAAATAGTTTTTTGACTTCCATTTTGCTTAATTATTCATCACCATCTTTAACTGATTTATCAAATAATGATGTTTCTACAACTGATTTATCAAATAATGATGTTTCTACAACTGATTTATCAAATAATGATTTATTTTCTTTAATTGATATGATTCAAGATAGTTTACCATTAACTACACAACCATCTAATATTCAAAATTTATTACAAACCACATTAAATCAAAAAAATTGTTATAAAAATGTTTTATCAAATGAAGGTAAACAAGATATAAAATTTTTAACATATAAAAAGGCTAATTTTAAAGAAACAAAATGTCCTATTTTACAGGTTCCATTTGAAGAATGTGAAATAATTGCACAATTACCGTGTGGACATATATTTAATAAAGATAGCGTATTACAATGGTTAGAAGAAGAATCAAATAGGTGTCCCGTATGTAGATATGAATTAAAATCTAAAGAAAAAAAAAATATTACTGAAACACAAACAAATCATCCATATGGTCCGGGAAATAGACGTATTGGATTTACAAATTTTTTAAATAATTATTATGAGGTTCAAGAAGATCGTATGGTTCAGCGTGCGATTGAAAGATCATTATTAGATTTAGATCAAGAAGATTCAGAAACAGAAATCTCCCTATTAGAATCTGATGTTGATGAATTAATTTAAATATCATCCCAGTCAAATTCCATTGTTTCTTCCTTTTCTTCACTTTTTTCTTTATTCATTGTTAGCTTTTTATTAATGTTGTTATTCAATTCTTCTTGAATATTTTTATCAATAACAATATTATCTGTGTCAATCATAAAACCATCATCCTCATACACAACCTCCTGCTCCGGCAATATTTCTTTATTTAATGACTTTACATTCTTTAATTGGTCCATTTGATTTTGATTATATACTTCCAATAAATCTACCTTTGGTTTCTTTTTTGTTGATAAAACTTCCCAATCTCTTAATCCTACTAACACCATCGTTCCTACTGAAATAGAATTATCTCTCTTATTTCTACCCCTAAATTTCTTTCTTACAATCATTTGTCTATTTACTCTATCATTGCACAATACTTCAAATACATTTCCACCATTTACACGTGTAACACAAGCAAACATTTCATCTTTTTCTGGCTCTCTTAACCTTCGTTGACGAAATTCACCACCAGTTACATGTTTTCGTGCCATGCGCTTATGACCAGATCCTCCTTTCTTATTTTTCACCATATTTAAATACTAACATAAAAAAATATATACTGTTTTTCAATTTTTAATTACTCTTAACTCTTCTAACCCACTCATTTACATGATAAGATTCTATATATTTAATACTTTTATTATGAGTTTCAATATTTTGTTCATCAGGTTCTAAATTATATTTTTCATAAAACTTTTCCTCTATGTCATCATTTATAAATATTGGTTGGTTATTGTCATCAAATTCTATTGACCAATGCTCAAAAATAGATTTCCAATAATTTGATTTATTTGCACTATATTCCCAATTATAAAAGTAATTCTCTCTTATTTCTTCCATATTATAGTTATTTCTTTCTAAATAAAAACAACCAATATTATTTGGTATTTCATAAAGTCTACGTTGCTTTAACATAAAACGAGGATTTCCACAATACGGTTTCAACAACTCTTCCACATATAATTTCAACTTTTGTGGAACCCTAATCTTAAATTGTTTTTTCTTTTTTACTGTTTTCATATTTTGTATGTATACATATCCCATAATTTGCATCTTAATATCATGAACTTTTGTATATTTGAAATTAATATTTGCCCTATAAAATGCTTGTATTACTTTCAAAGACTTTTCCAGGTTATAATTTACAAAGAACCATACATTTCTAAAATGCCCAGCTTGTAAACTTAAAATTAATTTGTTAAATAGATTTGATTTATGCATTCTTAGTTCATTCCTGAGTTTGTCATTCACAATACCTTCTACACGTTTATATTTGCATGTTTTATTTACAATGTTAAAAATTGTAAAATCATATTTGTTTATTTTATAAAACTTATACACAATACTGATAATTACATTTAAACTATTTTCCTTTCTCCATTTTTCATACAATTTTTTCATTTTTTCCGCATAATACATGTTTCGTGTGTAATAAAAGCAATCATAAACTATCCATAATAACTGCCAAGTCTCTTCTTTATATCCACTGGTATAATATTCTACAATCCAGAATAATGCTTCTTCAATTCGTTTGCTTATAATTGCGTCTATAAATGACCATTTTATATCATCCACAATATACAAATATTTTGATAAAGATAACATATTGTTGTATTTATTTAGCAAATCATCTTAATATTTATTTTCAATTTTTTCTAACGTTATATTATAATAATGTCAGTTAAAAGTGGAAACCCATGTCCTATGAAACCAGACGGCCAACCTGATGCATCTGGTTGTGAATCAGGAAATTGTGATACATCTAATCCAGGTGCAGCTACATGCACTGACCAAGCTGGTGGAAAGAGAAGAAGAAAGAAGAAGAAGGGAAAAAGTGGAAAGAAGCGTGGAATGAATAACTTTTTCAAACTTATGCTTGCTGCCAAAAAGACGAAAGAGCCTTCTTTCGTATACAATGGAACCACATACTATGGTCACCCTCATCCTATGCTCGGTATGGTTTACAAAAAGACCAAGAGTCCTCTTAAAAATATTGGAAAAACTAAGAAGAAGAAAAGAAGAGGTAAGAGTAAAAAAATGGGAATGAAAAAGAGAGGTAAATCAAGGAGAAAAACGCGTAGAAAGGGTAAAAAAAGCCGCAAAAGACGTCGTAATTAAACACAAATAATTAATTAATGTGATAATAATTAATTATTTTATATTGTTTTTTTGTTTTTTTTTGTCATTGTATCCATTTTTTCCTTATAACTTTTTGCACGCTGTTTTACTAATTTTTTATTTTTTACAAAATCCTTATTTAAATTAGATATATACTTAAAGTTTGTTAAATTTTTCACAAAATCTAATAATTTTTCATTAAATTGTAAACTAGTTTCTTTTACGGATAATCTTCTTTCAGGATCTGGATGTAAATTTAATAATAATGTCTCCAATATTAACTTAATAAAATCTTGTTTAGGAACCTTTGAACTATAAATATAATAGAAAAAACTCATATAAATGATCGATAAAGAATAATTATCCCATGTTTTCCATGTTGATAATATATAAGCTATTGCATCAACAGATCCCATAGCCTTATACTTTTTTAACTGGTTCAAAGACAAACGTTTATATTTATTAATAAAGGAATTTGAAAACAATATATTAATTGGATGAGTGTCGTTCTCAATCATTTGATCTACCATATTTTCTAAATCTGCAACACTAGGATCTTTATTTACTTTTAATAAATATGATAAATAATGAATTTCTAAACACCATGGAGTGTATTCAGGTGCATATACATAAAAAAACTTTGTCAAATTATCTGCTTTTAATTCATCCATTTTAATAGATAATCCAAAATCTAATATTAATGGTAACTTATTTATTTCATTAAACATAATATTATTTCCTTTTAAATCATAATGAACAATATTCATACTTAGTAACATTTGTAATGAATTAAGTAAATGATTATAACTATTAATGAGTAAACTAACAAAATTAAAATCTGAGGATTTATTATTTAATATATAAGTTAAAAAATTATCACCTTTCACATAATAAATCTTCATATTTAAAAAGTCATTTGTTTTGTATTTTTTAAATATATTACATTCATTAATATCTTCATCATCTATTTTTTTTATATCAATAGATTGACTTTCTACAACTGGAACAAAATGATTCAGAAAATATGGATGATCTTTTACTATACTACCAATATAAATTTCATTTTTACCACTAAAATTATTTCTTTGTATTTTACTAACATATTTATATTTACCGCTTTTAAACATCGAGGGATAAAATATACATCCATATGCTCCCTCTGAAAATAATGCGCCTCCCATTTGATACATATTTACAAATTAATGAGAAAATATTAATAACTTATTTATTTATTATTTTACTTATATAAAAAAATAATACTATAAATATAAAATGGAAGAATCAAATAGTTTATTAGATTTTGCTAAGGAAGAAGAAGAAAAAGCAACTACAAATACTGTTATTCCTAGTTGGGACAATATTTCCAATCATTATGAACAGCGTTGGTTATCGGAAAAGGAAAAGTTTCAAAATCAATTAAAAGGTAACTTTTTTAATTTAGTTGAGAGATTTGCCAGTGGAAAACAGGAAATTTTCCAGTTATGTGCACCGGATCGAAGAGAAAAACTTTACGTTAGAGCATTCTTAGAAATGTTTGAATCTGGTTATGCACCTCATGTTGGTGAAATTGAAAGATTAGCAGGAAAAAAAGTCCGTAAATTATATGTTACATTACCTCATAATTATCATGACTAGTCACATTAAAAATGGTATACACAAACTACCGAAATATTGCACAATTTCTTAAATATTTTACCTTTTGCTTTCCGTAAAATATTTATTTTTATAAATCTTTTTGATTTTGTTTATTGCATCTTTCTCCTCATATGAATATTCGTTTATTAGCCTCTCCTTCATACGTGTCAGTTCATCTTTACAGTTTTCACTAAAATATTCATATGCCACCGATGGCTTTAATTTTTGTTTTACTACCGAATCAATATGCTTTTTTACACTACTCAAAAATTCATTATCCTTGCATATATATTTTTGTCTCTTCTTTGGTTTGCTCTTCTTTTCACCTATATGCTTCATAAAATAATAACGTATACTTTTAAACATCTTACTTTCCATATTTCCGTTAAATCCAAATCTTTTTAATGTAATATTTTCATCTTCAATCATTAATGCATTTGTTTGACACCATGATTCAAAATAATCTTTAAATGTATCCAAATCATCATCTTTATGCTTAGTTGAAAATTTTTTTAGACTTTCCTTAAATTCATCGCTAAAATTAAACCTATAAGTTTCCATTTTTTAATAAAATAAAATAAGAGATAACTATATATTTCAATTTTATGTCTCTTATAGAAATAAGTTACACAAATTATTTAGACTCTATACAAAAAAAATATAAGAAAATACTTGTTGTTAATATGTTACCAATTAATGACACATTTAAAACTATCATAAAAAGAATTAATGCACCCAAATTATCACCTTTTTCACCACATAATAGTTCTAAGTGTATTTATGCAATTACAAATCCTGATAATAAAAATGAACTTTTAGAACTTGAACATATTGGTCTATTATTTAACTTCTTAGTTATAAATAATTTTCAACTTCATAATGCATTTAATGATGTTATTAAACAAAATAGTAAATTTATATGTTATGTTTCAAAGTAAAAAATATAGTATTATATTATTAAAGAATGAATGAAATAAAACAACTCTATTTTAATAAACTTAAAATAAGTTTTTTAAAATCATACATACAAAACCATATAAAAAAATTAAAAAAACTTCAAAAAAAATATATTCAAATTGGTGGTAAAGAAAAAGAACAAATAAGCATCAATCAAATACCTACAGAACCAATAAGAATTCCAATAGCTTCAACCTTTTATGAAGATGGTCCAAATATTATTCTTAGATCTATTGGAATTTTTAATAATACTAGTGATCTTTTTGAAATTGGACAATGTTTAGCTGAGAAATATGATGAAAATGGCAATTTTAGATCATTTTTTCTAATAATTAATGAAGGATTAGGATTTATAAAAATTTTTATTCGTTCTTATTCATTTTTCATAAAAATGTTTAAAGGTCAGTTTAATGAAAAAATATTAAAAGCTATACAAGACTTTGAAAATAGTTTATTAGAAGATATACCTGATGAAAAACTTTCTCCACAAGTATCAAAATTTATTGAACAACATAAAAAAGCCCATGAAATTATGGTAGGAGGTTCGACAAAGGGAAATGTGGAAGTAACCCCTGAACAAGCGCATGAGATGGCAGCTTTTCTAACATCTTTAAAAATGTTAGTAAATGAAATGGAAAAAAGTGGAAAAGTTATTACACGTGATGTTTTACCTGATGTATTATCACGAAAAGTAAATCCTATACAAGAAATTAATAATACTATTTCTGATTCAATACGTTCGTTAATGGACGTCGGAAAAGCAATACCTGGTGTTGGTGCTATTGTTAGTATTATAGCCATATTAGATAAAGTTACAAAAAATGTAGATCGAGTATTAAATATATTTGAAACAATTATTGAAATTGCACAACAAATTGTGAAAAAAAATGTAATAAAAACATCCGATGGCAAATGCAGTATGCCTTTATTAGATTCTATACTAGCAGTAGGTAAATTAAGCAATCAATCACCAGAAGTAGCGCGATTACTTAAATCAGTTGGTATTGAAATTTTAGAAGATGGTGTTAAAAATAGTTTAAAACCTAGTGAAGATTTTTTAGATATGAATAATGTTGCAGACTACTTTGCACAAGATGCAATACAAACCCTAAAAAATTCTAGTGATAGACATATTCAAGATATGGAAAAAAATAAGGCAGATGCGTTAGATGCCATTAGTTCACAAGATTTGTCAAATACTGCACCAGCGTCGGGAGGAAGAAAAAAAAGTCCAAAAAAAAAGAAATCTAAAAAAAAACGCAAAAAAAGGAAAAAAGGGACTAGAAAAAAAAAATCAAACTTTTATATATAATTTTTGAATACTTAATTATATATAATAATATTTAATTGTAAATTTAATCCGTTTTCATCATTTTCTTAAAATCTTCAAAACTTAGTTTTACATTCTTTGAAACCTTATTCATCTTTTCACATAATGGTGATTCTGGTATATTTCCACGTCTCATAAATTTGTTATCAAGCCATACTGGTTTAAAAATCTCCTTTTTCTTTTCTATTTTAGGTTTCACAAAAACACTATTGTTATCTAAATCATCCTCCTTCTTTTCATCTTCTTTCTTCAATATCTCCTCGTATAACTTTTTTTGTTTTTCTAATTCCTTTTTACCATCAACATACAACATCTTTGTATCAAATGTTAAACAATACTTTCTACATACTGTCTTCAATACCTTAAAACTAACTAATTTACTATTTGACCAATATTCAAATCCTTCATTTTTTAAACTATATCTCATTACTATCATACCATCGTCTGGTGTGTGTTCAATGATAATATTTTTACAGTTTGCTTGACACTTTTTATTTTTTAACTTGTCTAGATCATAACTATCTAAATAATTTTCTTCTTCTTCTTCTTCTTCTTCGTTATTCTTCATAGAATTCCACATTTGTGAAACAAAAATTAACGATATCGCTCCTCCAATACTAAATAAATAAAAAATATACAATATATCAAAAATATTCATAATATATTATAAGTATTTTTATCTTTTAAGTATTATTTTTATTTCATTTGTGACTTACGCAAATCAAACAAGCTTTTAATTTCCTTTTTCAATACCGGAACCTTAATCTTTTCATACGTATTACTCTTATTTTCCGGATGCAAACATACCAAATATAAATCCTTCACCTTCACATCATAATTACTTTCCAACATTGCCTTATATGTATTTAACTGCAATGAATAATGCCAAAAATTAGTATCAGGTAAATGTTCAATACACTCGGTTTTTGCACTTTGCCACGGATTATCTTTCTTGATGTTTTTACACCTTTTCCAATCATAAATAGATAAACTACCGTCTTCATTCTTAAATATCATATCTATTGACCCCGCTAACTTTAACTCTTTATTATAAATCATCCACTCCGTTCTATAAGGTTCCAAATTAATATGTTGTTTATGGAACCTCAGAAAATAATCATACTCCACCGATGGATTCTTTACTTTCATATTATTATAAAAACATTCAATGTCATAATGCATCTTCGTCCCAGCTTCTGACGCTTTTTTTCCGTTTTCAGACCACTGTGACTTGATCTGCTCCGCCGTCATTCCATAATATTTACTCTTCTTCCAATTCTTTCCTTTCATCATCTTCTTAATAATTGCTTCTGAATTAAATTTTTCAAAATGAGAATGGTTCCAAGTTGTTACACTTGTATAACTAGAGTCTCCATCTATATGATATATATGTGGACCTTCGTCAAATTTAATGTGACTATCTCTATTATGAGCATTTTTTTCTGCCAAATATGTTGGAATCATTATATTTATACCTACATGTTTTTAAAATATTATTTTTTTTTCAATTTTTTTACTACAAAATTATTATATATCTATATATATTTATACATCAAACTTGTAGGTAAGAAAAAAACGTTAAAAATAAAAAATATTTAGGAAATATAAATGGGTTTTTTATTAGAATTATCTTTGGATACGAAAAAAAATAGCAATATTTCACAGTTAAAACAAACTTTAGTTAATGAAGCACTCAAAAATAAGTGTGAAATATATTTCTTTAATTATGAATTTATGGGAAAAAATAGAAAGATATACAGACATCATTTTATTTTAACATTCATTTTTGAAGAAAACGAAGAATTAGTCGCTAATTTTATTCGTTATGTCAAAAGAAATCATCGAAGATCGGTAAAGGTAGAATCTTTATTTTTTGAAAATTGTATTTATGAAATAATGTATGCATCTACTAAATACTTAAATATGATGGACAAGGGTAAAGCTAAAGATTACTTAGAAAAACGAAAATCTAATAATCTTTATAAACAAGATTCTGTTATAATTAAAGCCATTCAAAGAAAGTGACTAATTTTGCTGTTTTTTATTGTAGTCAAACTAAATAACCCCTGTTTCTTTAAATAATTATATAAGTTTACCCCTATTTTTCTTACAGCCCATACAATTGGAAAAATAAAGGCCGCAGATTTTACTCTGGTCCATTGTAAATAATCTCTAAAATACCAAATTATTACAAAAAATGCTATACTTCCTACTACAGCTTCTACTATTTCCGTATCTTTTAAAAATATAAAACTCATTACTATATATTACATACCTATTAATTTCTTCCAAAAAGGTTTGTTTGTCTTTTTTCTACGTTTTTTTCTCCTTTTTTTCTTACGTTTTGTTTTCCTGTTTTTTTGAGATTTTATACTCTTTGTTATTCTATCTTTGTTACTTACTTGATGTGTTGGAATACCAATTAATAATCTAGGTATTAATAAACCTCTCATCTTATTCTTTTGTAATGTTTTTTTTTTTACCTTAAATTTTTTTTTTCTTGTTTTTCCATTTTTTGTTAATAGAACTATACCTTTCTTACCATTATGTGTAGTCATTTTACTTGTTTTTCTTATTTCTCCATTATTATTTTCAATACGTTCTTCATAAGACTTGAAAATCATAGACATATAAAGTATAATCACAAAAAATAATTTATTGTGATTATATAAATGGAATCAAGTAAATCAAACTTAAATTCTTTACCTACCCAAAAAGTCATTAATATTAAAAAAAGTAAATCCTTAAAACCAAATAAAAAACTTTATGATTTTATTGACGTAAATTTAGATAAAACATTTTTAAATAAATACTTTCAAGAATCAAAAAAAAAATAATTTATACAATCTATAAACCACTTACAAAAATATACAAAAATATACAAAAATATACAAAAAATACAAAATTGATATGAAAATATATTAAACAATTAAAATTATAACCCAAATAATAAAGAAATGGCATCTTTCAAATCTAAAATTCATACCTGTTTATCACAAACTATAAAAATTAAACGTGCAAAGGGAGAACATTATAAAGCCAAGTTAATGGATCGTGGGCTGACTAATATACTAAATTCACCTGTTAATAACCTAACATCGCTGGAAGGTATAAAAGGTGTAGGACCCATGACTATTAGAAAGTGTAAAACATATATCAAGACGGGAACAACCCCTGAGATTGAAGATTATAAGACAAATCCCTTATTTACATTTTTGAAAATTCATGGTGTTGGACTTAAAAAAGCAGAAGCATTGATAAAAGAAAATATAACATCTATTGAGATGTTACGTGATAATCAAGATTTGTTAAATGATGTGCAAAAGAAGGGGTTGGCATATTTTGAAGATATAAACCAGCGTATTCCAAGAAGTGAAATTGAGATGTATAAAAATATGTTTAATACAACATTTAATGAAGTGAAAGGACCAAACTCTTGTTATGAAATTGTAGGATCATATCGACGAAATGTGGACACTTCTGGTGATATTGATCTAATTTTGAGTTGTCCCGATGACCCTGAATTTTTAGACAAGTTTTTGGATACTCTTATTAAGAAAAATATATTGGTTGAAGTCTTGTCTCGGGGAAGTATCAAGTGTTTAGCCATAGGAAAACTCGAAGATCAACCCGCCCGTCGCATAGATTTTATGTTTAGTCCACATGAGGAATATCCATTTGCGATACTCTATTTCACAGGAAGTGCGCTATTTAATACTGTTATGAGAAATCGTGCATTGCAAATGGGATATTCATTAAATGAGCATGGATTATATAAAATGGTAGATGGAAAGAAAACACATAAGATTTCACATCGTTTTCATAGTGAAAAATCCATATTTGACTTTTTGAAAATGATATACAAACATCCTTTTGAGCGTATTGATCATAATTCTGTGGTTATTGTAAAAAAAAATAAATCATTAAAAAAACGTTCTTCTACAGTTTTGAAAAATATTAAAAAGTTTAAAATGGGTGGTGTTAGTGTATTACAAGTAATGAATGAAAAAGAAGTAGAAAAGATTGTTAAAACCGCCGATAATTATTATTATAAACATAACAAACCCTTGTTAACTGATTCACAATATGATATTTTGAAGATTTTTGCACAGAGAAAGTATCCAGACAATGAAGTGATTAACAATGGGCATTTGAATATTGAAATCAGTAAAGATAAAGTGGATTTGCCATATTTCATGGGATCCATGGAAAAGATTAAACCGGATACAAATGCGTTGAAAAATTGGCGCGCAAATTACCGTGGTCCATATGTTGTATCTTCCAAGTTGGATGGTATTTCAGCATTGTATTCTACAGAAAATGGTGAAAAGAAATTATATACTCGTGGTAATGGTTTGAAAGGATTGGATATTAGTTATTTGATTCCACATTTGCAACTTCCTGATGTGGAAAACATTACAATTAGGGGCGAGCTTTTGTTGAGGAAGGATGTATTTCAAGAAAAGTATTCAAATAATTACAAAAATGTAAGAAATATGATTGGTGGGGTAATGACAACAAAGAAGATTGAACAAAAAAAGTGGTCAGATATTGATTTTGTTGGATATGAAGTCATTAACCCTATGTTGAAACCTTCCGCACAAATGGCTTGGTTATCAGTGAATAATGTAATTACAGTAACAAATAAAAAGGTGCGATCAATTAACAATGATGGATTATCAAAGTTGTTGTTGGAAACGCGTGAACAAGATCCTTATGATATTGACGGTATTATTGTTGTTAATGATAAGATTTATGAGCGAACTAATAGAAAATGTCCCAAACATGCTTTTGCATTTAAGATGGTGCTGAGTGATCAAATTATGGAATCACAGGTTGTGAATGTGCATTGGCAAATTAGTAAGGATGGATATATTGTGCCAAAGATCGAAGTTGTTCCGGTTGAAATTGGTGGAGCTACTATCACATTTTGCAGTGGTCATAATGCTGGATTTATTGAGAAAAACAAAATCGGTATTGGTGCATTATTGCAAATGGTGCGAAGTGGTGATGTTATACCAAAAGTGCATAGTGTAGTGGAGCCTGCGGATGAACCAAGTATGCCGACAGTGCCTTATGTATGGAATGATAGTCATGTGGATATATTGTTGCAAAATATTAGTGAAAATAAGACGGTGCAAATGAAGAAAATTTTGTCATTTGTGCAAACATTGGATGTTCCTAGTTTTGGACCAGGAAATGTGAAAAAGGTATTTGATGCTGGGTTTGATACAATTCCAAAGGTGTTGACAATGACTGTAAATGACTTCCTAACTATTCCTGGTTTTAAAACAAAAATGGCGACAAAAATTTCGAGTGGTATTAAAGAAAAACTAGATAATACGTCATTGCCTGAATTGATGATAGCAACAAATATTTTTGGTAGAGGAATTGGAAAAAGTAGATCAAAGACAATTATGGAAAATTATCCAAACATTTTAACTAGTGAAGAAACTGATGAAGAAAAAGTTAAAATGATTGTAAAATTGGATGGATTCAGTGAAAAAACAGCACAGTTGTTTGTGCCATACATTGATACATTTATGACATTTATTCAAGAAACAAATTTGATGCATAAACTGGAAGTAAAAGAAAAAGCTCCAACGGATACTAGTCATCCATTAT
>Ga0315320_10000741_pt1 | contig 27042 bp, 45 predicted proteins | sample M140m21515metaG_FD_203458 | JGI IMG/M metagenome (GOLD analysis project Ga0315320, IMG submission 203458) | Ammonia-oxidizing marine archaeal communities from Monterey Bay, California, United States - M1 40m 21515 | ecosystem: Environmental > Aquatic > Marine > Coastal | place: USA: California... | reverse complement strand
ATCAATACCTGTCCTGAAGCCTACGAACATATGACGCATGGAGTCTAGTTATTAATAATCAAGTTTATATAACGAAATGTTCTAAGGAAAATGAACTTTTTATCATAAAACTATTGACAAGTCTACGAAATTGTAGTATAATGGTTGTATAAATTAAATCAATGGGAGTTGTTATGAATTTAGAAAATTACGAAATCAAACCAAGGTCGTCCTTCGTATCGACCAGTCTTCAAGGCTATATCAAAGCCAGTTACGCAGATCTTGTTAAGGTCTTCGGTCATCCACAATGTACAGAAACTTCCGGTGACGGTAAAGTCGACATTGAGTGGGAACTGAAGATTGAAGATTCTGACCACAATGCAATCCGTCCTTTTACCATTTATAATTGGAAAGACTATGACGGTGGTTACGAAGCAATGTCTAACACAGAATATCAATGGCATATCGGTGGTACTTCAGGTATCGTATCTGCATATGTTAATGAATACTTTACTAAGGAGGTAGCGTAATATGGCTAAACTAACGAGTTACGAAAAGGTCATGAAAGAATTGACCAAGATGAAAAAGAAGTACGATAAAGAAGAATCGTCTAAAGCTCGCAGAGAAGCAGCAAAGAATGAACGTGCTGCGAGTAAGCTTGCTAAGATGAAGGACTTTGCGTTGTATTCTGATGACAAGTTTGATGCTACGACAGAGTTGAATTTGACACCATCATATAACGAAGGTGCGATCAACCAAGAATGGAACTAATTACGGTTCTTATAGCCATCTTTACGGTGGCCGTTGTTTTCTTCGCAGGTATCAAGTTCTTACTATGGCTTGCGGAGACAGTATGGGATAACGCGTTTTTGATGTTATCGCTTATAATACTTTTTATTATTTTTGGGATATAAATTATGAAAGTTTTTTTCTCGGGTCCACGTGACGGACAGTTACCAATGAATCTACAGGCTTCGGCTCTGATGGCAGTAAAGCTCTTCTCAAAGAAGCTCAACATACATCGACTCCGTACCAATATTCATATTAGGTTCCATCACAATCTCTTTGTAGACAACTCCCACAGTGAGGGACTTTGCGAGTCCGTGGATTCGAGAAATTTTAAATTAGACATCGCGTTGTATGGGAATTGGATGTCGACATTGGCTCATGAGTTAGTCCATGTAAAACAGTTTGCTCGAAAGGAGCTGACAGAGAATTTACAGTATTGGAAAGGTAAGGACCATTCCGAAACAGATTATTGGAAACAGCCGTGGGAAGTAGAAGCTCGCAGGTTACAGAAGAAACTCATGATTGAATATATGACTGAGTTTGAACAAGGTTAGTATTTGGAAATGCGGCCATAGCTCAATAGGATAGAGCAACAGCCTTCTAAGCTGTAGGTTCCAGGTTCGATTCCTGGTGGCCGTGCCAAGTACAAAGTAAGGATAAATAGCTAATGAGTAAAAAGAAAAGAATACCGCTAAAAGGTGGAGCAGAAGAAGATGCTCTAACACCTGCACGTAAATGGTACTGCTATTTAACAAAGCCTGGTGTAGTGAAAAAGATTAAGAAACAGTATAATAAAAGGTTTAGGAAAGATGGAAAAGCAGAAGTTGAGAAATCCAGTCGCGAAGAACTGTAATAAGTTCAACAAACCTGCTACGCATGTGGATCGTAAGAAAGCAGCCGCACGTGGATACGACAAGTATAAAAGAATTATAAAGGAATAAGTAATGGACGCATCAGAATTTTTTACATTGTTAGAAAAACATGATTGGTACTATCAATATGCAGACGATCATCGAGCCTGGGAGAAAGGCAACATGGAGTCAAAACGTCTACAAGCAATCATACAAGAAAATGATATGTGGACAAGAATGTATTTAGCTTATTCAGATTATATGTTTAAACCTTTGGATGAAAGAGAGAACCTCGAAAGACCAAAGCTTGAGGATTTTTTAAATTGAGATTGCTTGAAGAAAGCTACGGAGATATAAGAATATTCTCTGAAAGACCTTATGGCTATAAAAGGTATATCGTCGACTACGGAGATGGACATATGAAGATGTTCAGCGGTCTATGGTACAAGTTAGCCAAAGTAAAAGAATTAGTTGAAAAGGAAATTGCAGCAAGAAGTATATAAAATGGTTACCAAAGATTTAACAAAAGAAATAAAGTCTGAGATCAAAGAACAGTTCAAAGAAAGTACTATGACAAGAACTGGACGACTTGCGATGGAGCTTACAGCTGAACGAGCAAGATTAAGACAGGAGATGGAAGAATTACAGGTACAGGTTGAAGACCTAAGTCCTGCCACTCCAACAGGTACCATTGATAGTTATATTAAATGGGCAGCAACGATACTTGCAGTGATGGGAGTATTTACTCAAAGCGCAGGTTTTATTTTTGTAGGTAAAGTTGCGTATGCTATGAGTTCTATTGCATGGACGTATGTAGGACATTGTTGGAATGATAAAGCAATTATGATTGGTAGTGCAATAACAGGAACGGCTGTACTATTAAATCTAACGGAATATATATGAAAGAAGCATTTGTATTTGATGTAGACGGAACACTAACAGATTCCCGTTTACCTATGGATCCGGATTTTAAATCGTTTATGATAGAATTCGTGGAGTCAAACGACGTATACCTCGTAACAGGATCCGATAGATTAAAGACATACGAACAATTAGGATTCTCTTTTTACGAGACTTGTAAAGGCGTATGGCAATGTAATGGTAACGAATTTTGGATTGGATCTCAATTACAGAGTAAGAATGATTTTACTCCACCTTATGAATTTAAAAAGTTTCTTAAAGATAAGGTTGCTAATAGTCGATATCCTGTTAGAACAGATGGACATATTGAAGAAAGAACTGGTATGATTAACTTTTCGATTGTTGGACGTAATTGTTCAGCAGATCAACGAAAGGAATATTTTGCATGGGATAAGAAGTATCATGAAAGGTATTTAATATGTGAAGAGATTAATCGCGAATACCCAGACTTCCATGCATCGGTTGGTGGAGAGATCAGTATTGATATTGCTCCAAGAGGTAATAATAAATCTAAAGCATGGGATGTATTATCAAAAGAATACGATCATATACATTTCTTTGGAGACAAAATGACTTACGGAGGCAACGATTATCCTCTTGCCTTAACAATAGAACTAAGTAAGACAGGAACTACATATCCTGTTGAATCTTACAAACAAACCTGGGAGGTTTTAAAACAATTATGAAAAAGAGATATACATATACACACGAAGGCGACGCAGATAGAACCTTAGAAGTAGTCGGTCAAGTATTAGAAGCAGCAGCCGGTGAATTTGCCGACCCTGATAGAACATACGTTCTAAGACTTGATCATATCGTCGTTGATTTTCCAACTGCTAATATTTTAACGGAAACGGTAATCACAGAGTAATATGATACGTAGTGATAGAGGTGAAAGGAAGCTAGATTGGTATGTCAAATGGATGGCATCTATGTTAGTTATGACAGCAATATGCGCAAGAGCGGCAGGTCCTGAATGGAGGGACATTGATTTAATCGCAGGTACGATAGGTATTGCTTTATGGTTATGGGTATCACTACTATGGGAAGATAGAGCACTTATATTATTAAATGGTGTTTCCTTCTTTGTACTCTGCGTTGGAATATTAAAAGAATTCGGACCACTCATGCAAAAGTTTCAATTAATTGCATGGATGATTGGATAAGGCAAGCGGCTGTAGTTCAGCTGGATAGAATATCGGTCTACGAAACCGAAGGTCATAGGTTCGACTCCTATCAGCCGCGCCACTATTGACATTCTCTAAAAAGTTTGTTATAATAGACAAAATCAAACACAAATGGATATATATTATGGATAAGAATGAAACAGCGAATCTTGTTAAAGCACTTAAAGAAGGTGTAGTAACAGTTACGTTTGAAAAGATTAATGATGGCGGTACACGAGTAATGCCATGTACAATCAGTGAAGAAATTTTGAAGGACAACGGTATTGCCGCAACCGTCAAGACTATCGATGCTGATTCAGACCATATCGCAGCATGGGCAATTGACAAGGAAGCTTGGAGATCGTTTAGGCTCGAAACAGTAACAAATTGGGAAATAGGATATCAAGCTAATGGCTAAGTGGCCTGAAAGAGAACAATGGCATGATGGCCAAAGAATCCAATTTGACTTTGATGATTATATATTATCAGTGGTTAAGTTTACAGGTTCTTACGGTTGGAAAAAGGGCTTGTGGGAAATCGCATTTATGGACAGGGACACTCATGACTTTTGTGAGCCGCCTGTGGAATTAGATTTTATGAAAGAATATTCTTTCTCTGGAGACGTTGGTATCTACGGACACGTTAACGATCCTGAAGTTGATAGAATAGTACAAGCAATGGAGAAATTGGATCATGCCAATTAAATTAGGACCAAGCCAGGTGGTTAAAGATAGAAATACTGGCAAAACAGAAATTAAACATTCTTATATGAAGTCAACTCCTTTAAAGGAACTGACAGATGTTTATACAAAATCTAGTACGCAACCTAAGATTCGTCAAAAGGTTCGTAACGAGCTTGTAAGACGTAAAGCAGAAATACCTGCGTTGGAAGCATAATGTTAAACTACTTAGAGCAATTCTTAGAGAAACTCGAATGGTGGTCAATGAAAGCCTTAATCGGTATTGGCCTCGTATTCGCAATAAGTATGGCTGTTGGTGTTATATACGTTATAGGCGATATGGCAAGAGATGAAATCATTGGTTATACTGACCATGGTGTAATAATTAGAGAAAGCGATCTGGAGGTCGAAGATGAATAATAAAGGAAGAATGGCACGCATTCGTAAGGCGGCTATCATTGGTGAAAACGAATCAGGAAGTAATGGGCCAGATTCAATGTTTGTGGTAGATCTATTACAAGACGGCCAGTGTGTTGAAACACGCGAAATTGGTCAAAGTAGAGCTGCAGCAGTTGCTTTAGTTGAAGACTGGGAAACAGGCGCGATTCAATTATTAGTAGACTGATAAATATATCAAAGAGGATATATTAAATGACATTAGCGAGCAGCGGACAAATTGACTTCAACAGTATGCGAAGCGAATTTCCTGGCATCGGGAATAGCATCGTTAACTTTACCGCGGACAACACGGATCCGTATCAAGGAACTGTTAAGACCACTCAAAGCAATATGGAGTGGAATGATTATTGGGGTACAAGTCGAAGAACTGCAAGAATGCGTTCTGGTCTTAGTTCAACAAGCTTCACCAGCGGTTATAATTATCGAAGGATAGGATGGGCCGTAACAAATGGAGCGGATGAGTGGCACCCTGAGTCAGGATCGTCTTCTTCTGCGCATGGATTCGCAACTCGAAGAAACTATATGTCAACTACTGCCAACCTTGGTGGTATTCATTACTTTGCTTATGGCAATGGTCACAGGCATATAACGATCTCTCATCAGAGCAGCTCAAATAGCGGTTGGACATTTTGTGATTTCAAAGTGCCAACATATAATAATGGGCCGTACACAACACGAACGATTCGTAGAGCAAGCAACTCAGGATTAAGTGGCGGCGGATACTACAGGGGATTCAAAAGACAGAATAGCCCAGGTAGTTACAACCCAACTCGAAGAAGTTACTATCATTGGTCATGGACATATTCATCCAGCCAATCTGCTGGTACTCTTGGAGTAATTGGAAACGGATTAACTTTTTCATATTTGTATGGAAGGGATTTCTTCGTAAGATTTAGATAGGAAATATAAAAATGGTAACATATAAAATTTTAGACGTGAACATCGCAGAACGATGGGCAAGAATACGATATAGTAGAGACGGTGAAACAGATTTCTTTATTCAGACTATTTTAGGTGATGATGATTTTGATGAAGCGGCTTTACACGCAGAAGCTGCAGAAGAAGCTCAACAAGCAATTGCCTGGTGGACAGCACAAGCAGAGGCAGAGCCAGTTGTATTGGAAAGCGACACAGGTGTTATTGGTAATATTACAGTAGAAGCATTTCCTGAATACGATCCTATGGTCGAAGATTGTCAGATTGTAAAAACAGTCACAGGCGATAATATTGCTTATACATATGTCGTAGCTCCTTTGCCCGCAGACACAGTTGGTAACAACGTAAGAGGTCAGAGAGATGACTTATTACATCACACTGATATGCATGCGTTATCTGATAGAGTACTAAGTACGGCAATGCAAACTTATCGTCAAGCATTAAGGGATATTACAGATCAAGAAGGATTTCCTTTGAGTGTAGTATGGCCTTCAGAGCCTATTGATTAATATGTCTGGGACTGTTAAATTTTATGCACTATGTTGTCGTAACACGGAAGCATTAAAGAGGCATATAGAAACCATACCAAAAGAAGATCTTATTGTTATTATTAATACATTAGATTCTGATTTTGAAACAGATGCGGTATCTTGGTGTACAACTGAAAGTGTTGAACATTATGTTACTGTAAGTGATGGTACTGCCGCGACAGGAAAGAATTCTGTCTTTGATAATTTTGCTGCTTCCGACCACGATTACATGGTTCTTGTTGATGGAGATGACTATCTTACAGGACACGGTGTATGGACATACAAACAAATAGCCGCAATGGCAACTCCTCCTGATGTAGTCGCATTAGAATATCAAATAGGTATACACAACTCATACGGATACGATCCACGTAATTGTGGTATTGGTCCAACTCCTGTCGTAGGATCTAATACAGATTCAAGAATGATTTCTGGAACAACGATACGACCGTTTAAGTTTCCACATGATTGGTGGGTTACTGCTCGAGCAGGTGAACAGGTTAAAATATACCCTTGGGATACTGATGGGTTCGCAGTGCAATTAGCAGATGTACATCAACGATGGGCAAACCATTGTTATGATTATATTAATAATTGGGAAGTACATTGTCGTTTAGTATACTTTTCAAAAGCTGCAGTAAATACAGGAATGCGTTTTGATCCTACGTTCATAGTCGGAGAAGATACTGTATTATATTTTGAGTACAAACATTTGCATAATGAAGGTACTTTAGATATGAGACATTTATTTGACAGATACCCAACCTATGTATACGATACAAGAATTGGTGGTATTGTTGAATTAGAAAAAGATAGAAGCGGACACGATGTTGGTTGGTTAGCTTGGTTAACCGTATTAACAAATAAGTACGATGAATTAGAAGCTGCAGGTAAAATGCATTCAGAAAAGTTACCAATGCTTAATGTATATACAGTGGCAGAATCAGAAGAACAGGTTTTCACAGCAAGTGAATGGGATATAGTATGGCCTGAAGGCTATATTCCAGATGTTGATCATTTAGTCAACTACCCAGGCAAACGAATCATTAAGTTTTAAGGAATATATTATGGGACATCACGACATTAATTACAAAGGTAATACAGTACAAACAATTACACACTCAAAGAAGGTTCTACTCGATAGAGCAGCGGAACCGTATAACGGTAGTTCTGAAGGTCCTTATAGTAGAGTTGCTGCTAAAATGGACGGAGTCTTTAGAAAAGAAACCATTAATTATAAAATACAAAATGGTTTACTAGTTAAAGAAACTGCCGTCCGTACATTTACTGAAGATGGTAAAGATTATCACGACACAACTCATATCGAGACAATCTCAAGACTTACTTCTTAGAATAAGCCTGAGCTCCAAAGAAAGCGGCAACAATACCGGCAACAGCAACAAAGTATGTTGGTGCCATACTGCCTAAAGTCTTTTGAGCTTCATCAAGTCCGACCAAAGATGCAAGTACTACTGCAAATGGATATAACAATAATCCACCTAAAGCAAACCATGTCATCTTACGCTGTGCATCTCGCATGGCGTCTTGGTCATCAAGTTCTTTTCTTTTAAATTCTAAATACATATCATGCTCTTCTTTGGAAACTTTTCCGTCTCCATTCGTATCAGCAGGATGTGGTTGATTTTTAATTTCTTCGCTCATTAGTCTTCCTTCTTCCATATAGTCCATGCACCGTACGCAATAAGACCCCAACCAATTAAGCTTGTTGGTATTAGAATCATTACAATTCCACCACCGATAGCAACAGCGCCATCTAATGAAGTTCTTTCTTTTAATCTATCTTTTAACCAATTCATAACTCTCTCCTTTAAAATTGAACAGAAATTCCACAACCGCAAGAGGCTTTCTCTGCAGGATTCATTATCTTGAACTGTTCGTTAAGTCCTTCTTTAACAAAATCTAATGTAGCTTCTGTTAAATAGGGTTTACTATATGCATCAACAACTATTTTAAAATTACCGTATGCTTCTATAAAATCATCATTACTAATTTCGTCAGCCCACTGAAACAAATACTCAAACCCAGTACAACCGCCAGGAATAACACCAACTCGAATAAACTGTTTGCCTTCTGCCGTTGCTTTCTTAGACGCTTGAGATATCGCTGCATCAGTTAAGCCAATCACTTCTTCTTCTTTTCGATTTTATCAAGTCTTTTATTGATATCATCGATAAGTGATTTAAGTTCAGTTGCTCCACCTGGTTCAACAGGAGCGTGAGCAATCTCTTCCATAAACGCGATTCTTGTTTCTAATTCATCAATCTTAGCAACAACCTTAGGGTATTTCTTTCTCCATAGATCAGGATCAGTTTGTAACCATGTCCAACCCCATCGTACTGCTAATGTTTCCAAAAGAAGGTCAAATTTTGCTACACCCCATTGAGCTGCTCTTGTATCTTTAAACCAAAATAGAAAAGCGGCACCACCAATTGAGCCAAGGATTGCTGTATAGATCCATAGAGTATCGTCGAATAGTCTCTCTAAAATGTCCATTAGTTATCCTTAGTATATTTTGTATAGTTATCCATTGAGTGATCTGTAAGTCCGTCGAAAGGCTTCAATTTGATCCACGATGTTAATATACCGCGTAGTTTGTCTTTTAGTTTTCTCCACCACGCTAGGTTTTTAATTATACCGTTATAGTTGAAATACATAACTTGACCATGATGACGGTAACCCATAAACCAAGGTGGTATAACAGTTACGAGGTCATTGTTATTTACAAAACGATAATGTTCAAGGTCAGCACATTCTTTTACAAATTTTCCGTTACCGACTCTTGGTGATCCAAAAGTATATAGAACTGGTTTGTGATCCATTAATCGAGACCCAGCAATTGTTGCCATTGCTCCACCTAATGAATGTCCGCATATACTTAATTTTCTATTCTTAAGTTGTTTACCGATTACTTTTAATATGTCTTCCCAGATATCATCGATTTCTGTTTGGAATCCATTATGTACCCAACCACCAACCTGTGCTCTATCTGGCCAAATATTAAGGTCTGCTTTGAGGTCGTTGATTTCGGTAGGTTCTGTTCCACGGCAGCATAAAACAAATTCCTCTTTGTTCCATACACAATGAGCTTGTGCACCGTCTTTGTCAATGAAGGTGTGACCAGTATAACCAAGGGCTTTAAATTCCTTTTTTGCTATAGGTCCATCTTCGTAGGCAATCTTTGCCATTTCTGCTTTTTTAATTGCTTCACTTTTTACATCACAAAATTGTACTGGTTGCTTCATGAGTTTGTCCTTCTGAGATATATACAATTGTGTTCAGTAATTATTTATAAATAGTTGCAGATACAATATGAATTTAACTTGAGAGGTATACAATGTCAAACAATCTAAAAGAACTAACTAGGCAACATCACGATAACGCGGAACGAACAGAATTCGCAGAGATGTTACTATCCGGAAATATTAGTCCTAAACTATATCAAGAATATTTACACGCACAACTACAAAACTACATGGTTTTGGAATCTGCCGTTGAAGTCCCTATGGAACTTGAACCAATATTTAGGTCTACACAAATCGAAGAAGATCTACAGGAAATTGAGAACTCATTTGATCTCGATGAAATAGAAGATAACTTCGAATCTACAAACGAATACAACAAACATATCTTAACTTTACTGGAGGAAGGAAATAATGAAGGTCTTCTTGCTCATCTATATGTGCGTCATTTTGGAGATGCTCATGGTGGACAAATCATCAAAAGAAACGTACCTGGGTCGGGTCTTATGTATGAATTCGAGAATAGAGCCGAACTTATTAAGAGCGTAAGAACATTATTACATGATGATATGGCAGACGAAGCAATGATCTGTTTTGAATACGCAGAAAGACTATTCCATGAACTTATGGAAAACTATCGTAATAACGCTGAGAATTACGAACCTGAAGATTATGCAAGAGCAAGAACAATGGGAAGCTGGGAAGAAGATGATAGTTGATTCAGAACTGTTCGACCAATTAAGAAAACTTGCTTCTACATTAATTAACGAATTTGACGGCTCTATGACAAGAGTCGAGAATCCTAAACATATTCATGCTGGTGATTTGCCTGGGTGGTCAGATTACTTTTGGGAGTCTTCAACAATTCGTAAAGCTCATCTTAAAACAATTGAGCCTGTTGGTAAAAACAAATTATGGTTAATGCATATCAATATATTCCCACAAGAACATGTTGATCTACCTATCTTTGGTTTAGATATTGTAGCGAATCCAAAAAAGATTAGCGGCTGCTTTTGCGATTACTCTCCAATAGATGTTGGCCAAACTCTTCTGCATCCATATATGATTAAGTTCAAAACTGCAACCGAAAAGTTTACATGGACAAAAGAAAGACAAATGCCAGATTGGGCGTTAGAGATATTCTCAGAAAACATTATAGGTGCAGGATCAATTCGTACAGGTGAAGAAACAGAACAACTCGTTAACATGGCTTTGGAACTATCGAGGTTCTATACAATGGAAATGGGCAATCCTCAATACACTAAGAAATGGATTAATACTCTCGAAAGACAAAATAAGTATTGTGCAAATCAGAAGCTTAATCGAATGCTGCATAGTTCAATTTTGGCAATGGGAATACCTGAGGAAACCAAGAATCAATACGTAGAAAACGTGCTCTTTAGGGAAGTGTAACCTATAACGAAATGTAATATAATCTATTACTAAATATAATATAAATTAATAGTGATTTTCTCTTCAACTTTGTATATATAATTGCTGTTACCGGTGGTAACATAATTTAAAACTATACGTATAATTCCAAGAAGGAGAGAAATGACCACTTATGCATTGATTGCTGGTTACGAAAGATTAAAAGATAATGAAAAAGTATGTAAATTTTGTGAGATCACAAAAGCCCTGTCGCTGATTACATTCCCCATCGCCCTACCGTTCTTCATCATTGTAATGTCATCATATTCTTAATAAATAGATTGACATCTGACTAAAAACTTGTTATAATAGATCTGTTCAACAATAAAAGGGAAACCTTTGAGTTGAGCGGATTTATTTACACAAAACAAAAATAACTATTGACATACGCAGTTAACTAGTATATAATACAAGGTATACATGACAAAAAAAGAAATCAAGGAAAATACTGATATGTCCGTTGTAGCTTTAACGCCCGATAGAATCCACCACGAAATATCTAGACATATTTCAAAAGGAGTACCGTACATCGATGCTCTATGCCATTTTGCTGATAAGAATGGAATTGAAATTGAAACGATTGCACAAATTGTAAAGAAGAGTTCTGTACTGAAAGAAAAGATACGGACTGAAGCAGTTGACTTGAGAATGGTGAAAAGAGAAGATGAACAAGATATCACAGACTTTAGTAAGTGATGATTCGTTTAACACGTATGTTAAATTTTTGGCACTAAAGAAACATTTTACGACGGACAATTACGATTACTTCAAATACAATGGAAAGGTACGAGCAAATCTTGATACCTTTATGTCAAGGAACGACGCTTATTCGTTCGCAAAATTGGCGAAAAAAGATGACCCACAAGGTCTAATTTTGAGTAATCTTTTAATAAATAAAAACATCTGGGTTCGAGATCTACTCGACAGTGAAGGAGAAGCCAGATACACGAATTGGAGGAAGAGGATAGAATCATTAGGTTATATCTTCAAATCCGAGCTTGCTCATCTTAATGATGAATACAAGCGAAACTTTATATCAATAGATGGACAACATCCTTTGGTAATGACATTGTTGTTACAAAAGAAGATTAGTTTGGAAACATTTACTATTCTTTCTCATCAAGCGAATATATTTTCGTACTGGAGTGAAAAAGTAGTTGACAAACACGTATCTTTTGATATAATAAACAAATCGCGAAAGTATAAACCCTTTCTCGATTTTGAACCGAAACGATTTCAAGAGTTAATCAAGAATCATTTCGGTATTTAAATACTACGCAATATAACGCTATATAACAGGAGAACTAATTATGGCACTAACAGACTTTTCTTCACTCAAGAAGAACCGTACGAAGACCCTCGACAAGTTGAACTCTCAACTCGAAAAGATTTCTTCAAAATCATACCAAGACCCCAACGCAGGGAAATTCTGGAAACCTACACGAGATAAGGCAGGAAATGGCTTCGCAGTCATTCGATTCCTACCAGCCTCGAAAGGTGAAGAGATGCCCTTTGTAAGAATTTGGGATCATGGATTCCAAGGACCAACAGGTCTATGGTATATCGAAAACTCTCTAACCACTCTGAACCAGGATGATCCAATCTCTGAGTTTAACTCTAAGCTTTGGAACAGTGGTGTCGAATCTGACAAAGAACAAGCACGTAAACAGAAGCGTAGGCTGAAGTATACTGCTAACATCTATGTTGTAAAAGATGGCGCTAATCCTGAGAATGAAGGTAAAGTATTCATGTATCAGTTCGGTAAAAAGATCTTTGATAAGTTGAACGATTTAATGAATCCAACTTTTGAAGATGAAGAACCAACCAATCCGTTTGATCTATGGGAAGGTGCAAACTTTCGTCTAAAGATCAGACAGTTCGAAGGTTATCCGAACTACGATAAATCTGAATTCGATCCTTCGTCTGCATTGTCTGAAGATGATGAAGCATTGGAAAGAATTTGGGGAGAACAACATTCTCTACAGGAATTAGTATCTGAAAGTAATTTCAAATCTTACGCAGAACTAAAAACTAAAATGTATCGTGTACTTGATCTACAAAATGATGAACCGACTGCTTCGGCACCGGTTGTTGAAACAGCTGACGAACTGGATTTATCCGGAATGTCAAATGATACTTCTGAACCGGTTATGGCAACTGCCGAACCATCAGTAGGATCGTCCGCTAGTGATGATGATGATGACCTTAGTATATTTAAGGAATTGGCACGTAGTTAAACAACTGTCGGGGATCTTCGGGTCCCCACTTTTTAGGAGGACATTATGTCTATTGAAAAAGAAACAACCATTCTCGATTTTGATTTTGGTTTTACAGCTGTTGACGCCGATGAGCTTGAAGTCGTTCAACAAGCAAAGGAAGCAGTTACTACAACTGCAGCTTCTGCTGAATCGAGCGCAGCTAAGGCACAATTAATTTATGATGCGGTTGTACCGCTATTGAATAACTTAAAAGCAAACCCAGAAAAGGATTACATATATTGGCCAAACCGATATGAGAAACTTGATGCGTTTGCCGATAAGTTACATCAAATTCTAAGTGGAGAATAAAATATGAGTTTACTCGATAAAATGTTGAAGGCAGGATCAGTAAAGCAGGCAGCTGCTCTGAATGATTCCGCTTTCTTTAAAGATAAGGATCCTATTCAAACAGAACTACCAATTGTAAATATTGCATTCAGTGGTTCGTTGAAAGGTGGTCTTATCCCAGGTCTAACAGTTGTAGCAGGAGAATCTAAAAGTTTCAAAACTTTACTCGGCTTATACTGTATGAAGGCTTATTTGAAAAAGTACCCAAAAGGTATTGCTTTGTTATACGATTCTGAATATGGTATTACACCAGAATATTTGGAATCTTTTGATATTGATACCAGTAGAGTACTTCATATTCCGATTGAAGATGTTGAACAATTAAAGTTTGATATCGTTGGTCGTTTAGATGAAGTTGCTAAAGGTGACAATGTAATGGTAATGATTGACTCAATCGGTAACCTTGCTTCGAAGAAAGAAGTTGAGGATGCATTAAACGAAAAGTCAGTTGCTGATATGTCGAGAGCAAAAGCTCTTAAATCATTGTTCAGAATTATAACACCAAGATTGACGACCAAGGATATTCCTTGTATCGCAGTCAACCATACATATAAAGAAATTGGATTGTTTCCAAAGAATATTATCTCTGGTGGTACTGGTATTTACTATTCTGCGAATCAGATCTTTATTATTTCAAAGGCTCAAGAGAAAGATGGTACCGACCTCGCAGGTTGGAAGTTTACTATCAATATCGAAAAGTCAAGATATGTAAAAGAAAAAGCAAAGCTACCGTTCAAGGTATTATATGATTCAGGTATTCAAAAGAATAGTTCCTTAATGGATCTTGCGATTGAATCCGGTCATATCCAAAAAGCTACTCAAGGTTGGTATAATCTAACTGATCTGAGTACTGGAGAAATTATTGAACCGAAACGTAGAGGTAAGGATATTGAAGATGATGATGATTTCTTCAAAGAGTTATGTCTAAACGAATCGTTTGGTAAATATGTAGAACGTAAATACAAGCTGCAAAATGTGGAGGGAAACAATGCTCGAGAAGACGATCTTATCGAATCTGATACTGAATGAGGACTATTGCCGTAAGGTATTTCCATATTTAAAAGAAGATTACTTCGATGACACCGTACTTCGTAAAGTATTTGAAACGGCTTCCGAGTACATGGAAAAGTACAAGGAGCCGCCTTCACTTGAAGCTTTAAAGATTGCTGTTGATAAACGCAAGGATCTGAACGAAGATACGTATCAAGGTGTTCACCAGTTAGTTGATAGTATGTCAATTGATGCTGATACCAATATGGAATTTTTGGTTGATGAAACAGAAAAGTTTTGTCAAGACAAAGATCTATATAATAGTATACGTAAAGCAATTCTGATTCTTGATGGTCAAGACAACGAACAATTGGATAAGGGGGCAATCCCAGGATTGCTCTCGGATTCATTAGGTATCAACTTTGACCAATCTGTTGGTCATGACTTCCTTGAAGATGTTGATGATCGTTATGAACATTATCACAGAGTTGAAGAACGTACACCGTTTGACATTGAAATCTTAAACAAAATTACAAAGGGTGGCATACCTCGTAAATCTATGACCGTACTGTTGGCAACGACAGGTGGTGGTAAATCTTTACTTAAATGTCATATGGCAGCAAATCATTTGATGTATGGAAAGAATGTTCTGTATATTACAATGGAAATGGCTGCTGAAGAAATCGGTCGTCGTATTGACGCAAACATTATGGATATTACTCTCGACGAAGTTGGTGAAGTACCTCGTGATGTATTTGAGAAACGTATGAACCGATATAAAACAAAGACAACAGGTAAACTGGTTATTAAGGAGTTCCCAACAGGATCTGCTCATAGCGGTCACTTCCGTCATTTGTTAAACGAACTCAAACTCAAAAAGAACTTTCAGCCTGATGTTATCTTTCTCGATTACTTGAACATCTGTTCATCTGCTCGAGTCAAAGGTGCTGCAGCTGCTAACAGTTATACTTTGGTCAAATCAATTGCAGAAGAAGTACGTGGATTGGCAATGGAATATAATTGTGCTGTCGTTACCTCTTCTCAATATAACAGAGATGCGTATGGTAACTCTGACGTTGATCTAACAAATACATCTGAGTCAATGGGTATTACTCATACGGCTGACTGTATATTAGGTTTGGTTAGTTCTGAATATCTTGATGAAATGAATCAGCTGATGATTAAACAGTTGAAGAATCGTTGGGGAGACATCAGTTACTATCGTCGATTCCTTGTAGGTATTGAACGTGCAAAGATGAAGATCTATGAACTCGAAGAATCTGCTCAGGATAACATAAATCTCGAAGGTCCATCCGGAGGTGGTGGCCAACCAGGAAAAAAGAACTCATATGACGATAACGGTCCTGTCTTTGATAAGACTGACATTGGTATGAGATTGAACAAACGTAAGCCTGGTGGTAAAAACGTATTTGGAGATGTCGCGTTAACTTAAGAATCTGTATAAATAAACTCTAGATATATACTAATTTTAATAGGGTAAACATGAAGAGCTTCAATTCTTTTTTAGCAGAAGCTAGTTTTCTAAAGCCTGACTACGTTATAGGACATAAAGTTGCTTATAATGGAAAAGGCTTCAAAGAACTTTCTGCTTTAGGTTATAATCCAGGAGATCACTTCGAGATTATAGCAGCAACCAAGGCCGACTATACCTATGGTGATGGTCCTGCAGAAAAATACCTAAAGGCTCCAAATGGTAAAGTGATTCATATCAAAGGATCCACTTCTTTCAAATCAAGTTCCTTTACTCATGTGAAGGCTTCTGGTTCTCCACCTACTGGTGCTGAATGGGAAGATGTAATTGTATACGCTTATAATAAACTCAATGGTAAATCAACAGATCCAGAAACAATTGCCGTAGCAGAAAAGTTTGGTAACTATATGGATGTTGCTGATAAAATCGCAGGTAACTTCAACGGTCAATTAAAAGCAAAACAATTAGTACAAACTGGACGAGGTATGGGATCTATTAGTTTAGGACCTATATGGAAAGAATCAGGTGCTAAGAATAAAACACCAAAGACTGATATTGCTTCATCTGATTTTAAAGAAAAGATTTCATTAAAGAAAGCAGGTGGATCTCAACTTGCATCACCAACTAAATCAGAAGCTATCGCAATCGTCAAGGCAGCAATGTCTGAGATGGGAGAAGATAGAGCAATGGCAACTAAACTTGTTGAAACAATGGAAACGAATATGTCTTCCTTAGTATCAAGAGTTGCTGCTGGTGATTTACGTAAACAATCAAAGGCTGGTGTAAAGACTGATGCAGTGATTGATTTCCAAGCAAAGGATAAAGGCAATAGAGAATTAACTAAAATGCTCGAAGGTCTTATCAATCAAGATACAGCAGTCAATGCTTTATTTAGTAAACATGTTGTACTTGAGGCAGCAACTGGTAATCATAAGTTTGGTAGTGCAGGTTCTCCTGCCGCAGCTAATCTATTAGGTAAGTTTACATTAACTGGTGATATTGAAGTAGAAGCAATAAACAGCATCAAAGATCCAATCATTGTTAAATATTCACAAACAGTTAAACCTGTCGTTTCATTTAAATCTGGTGGCGGTGGTGCTCCTGCCTATTCAGCATTACGTTTAGGTATTAAAGAATCAGAAACATTAAGAGGTATTGTATTATCTGAAATGGAACAACTCGACGGTTTAATGTTAACCGAAGACTTTATTTCAGAAGGTCCACTTGATATGTTAAAGAAAGCAGGTGATTGGGCAAAGAACAAAGGTCAGGCGTTTGTAAATAAAGTTAAAAGCGCTGTTACAAAAGTTCTTGCTAAAATAACTGCTGTATTTAAAAAGATCGCAAAGATGGGAAAGAAAATGTTTGCCTCTCTAATGAAATTCTTAGGAGTCGATGTTAAATCAGCAACAGGTATACCAGGAAGTATTTCTTTATGAAGAGTTATAAAACATTTGTTGATGAAGGACCAAACGATCCTGCGATATTCAAAGCAATCTTTTTAGCAGGCGGTCCTGGCTCAGGTAAATCGTTTATTGTTGGTAAAACAGGATTACCCGCTCTTGGATTTAAAGTTGTTAATTCAGACGATGCGTTTGAGATGGCAATGAACAAAGCTAAACTAACAATGGATCCTAATACTATCTTTTCGACACAAGGACAACAAATAAGAGACAAGGCAAAGAAACTTACTGCTCTTAAAATGCAAGGTTATATTACAGGCCGTCTCGGTTTAGTTATTGATGGTACAGGTAAGAATGTAACAAAGATACAAGGTCAAATAAAAGAATTAAGATCGCTTGGTTATGACGTCGGAATGATTTATGTCAATACAGATTTAGATACTGCGATTGCTCGTAATGACGCAAGACCAAGATCATTACCAAGTACTCAAGTTGTTACTTTGTGGAAAGAAGTACAAAAGAACATCGGTTCGTTCCAAAGTATGTTTGGTTCTAGTTTCCAAGTAATTGATAATTCTCAAGATGCTGATTTTGATAAAGGAGTTATGGCAGGATATAAGTGGGCATCTAAGTTTGCCAAATCTAATATCAAAAATCCTAAAGCAAAGAAATGGATTCAGTCTTACGCAGAAGAACATAACTTAGATCTTGAGGAAGGTACAGATCTTTCAATGAATCGTGCTTTGATTATTGATATGATTCTTAAAGATGTAAAAGACAAGATAATGAAAGATGTAATGAAGAACGATTTAAAACTTCTTAAAGATATTGCTAAGGAAGTAAAAAGAAAGGTAGAAATAGATTTTAAACATAAAGGCAACTTAAGGATTAGAACCTAATGAAAAGATTTAACGAATTCCTTACAGAGGCCGATGCTAATCTACATATGACGCATTTAGAAGATGCTGTTTTAGATGGTGGTGTAAAAGGTACAAGAAACGTAATTAATTATATTCGTAATATCCGAGATATGTTATCGGGTAATACATCAGCTCCTGTTAGTTTAACAACTAAATGGGATGGCGCGCCTGCGATCTTTGCTGGGACTGATCCTTCCGATGGAAAGTTCTTTGTCGCAAAGAAAGGAGTATTTAATAAAACTCCAAAATTATATAAAACAGATGCAGAAATAGATAATGATCTAAGCGGTGAACTCAATAGCAAATTTAAAGTTGCTTTGAAAGAATTCGCCAAGCTTGGAATTGAAGGAGTAGTACAAGGTGATTTCTTATATACGAATGACGATCTTAAAGCGGAAACTATTGATGGAGAATCGTGTGTTACTTTCCATCCTAATACCATTGTTTACGCGGTACCTAAAACATCAGACCTTGGTAAAAAAATATCAGGATCCAAAATCGGTGTGGTCTGGCACACAACATACGCAGGATCAACTCTTGAGACAATGTCTGCAAGTTTTGGTCAGGCGATCTCAACAAAACTTAATAATACTAAATCAGTCTGGCATGTAGACGCAACGTTTGAGGATAAGTCAGGTACGGCAACAATGACAAAGGCAGAGACAGATTCTCTAACAGCCATGTTATCAAAAGCAGGTTCATTATTCAGAAAAGTAGATGCAAAGATTTTAAATGAGTTAGGAACAAACGCAGATCTAAATCAAAAGATTAATACCTTTATTAATACAAAGGTTCGTGAAGGACAACGTATCGGTTCAGTTAAACCATTCGTTACTGATCTCCAAAGATACATACAACAATATTATCAGAAAGAAGCAGATAAGCGTAAGACTCCTGCTGGTAAGAAAACACAAATGGATAAGGCAACTGCGACATTACAAATATTTGCCGATCCAAAGAATAAGACAAAGTTAGAAACAATATTTACTTTATACGATTTATTAGTTGATATGAAATATGTTATCATAGATAAATTAAATAAGGTTGAAGGTATTAAAACATTGCTTAAAACAACAAAAGGATTTGAAGTTACAGGACAAGAAGGATTTGTTGCGATTGACCATTATGGTAAGAACGCATTAAAGATCGTGGATCGTATGGGATTCAGTCTTGCTAACTTCTCAGACAAATATATTAAAGGGTGGCAAAAATAATGTCCGAAATTCATTACTTAAAAAGAACAAAAACAGAAGCAGTCGTAAAGATTTATGTAACTGACTCTGCAGGTGATACTGTTGATATTTTATTAGCAGATCTTGTTCATCCTTCTCAAATGGTTAACGGTGCAGTAGTAACGATTAAAGAAATATACTGGGGTTGTAAAGTCAATAAACATATAGACATTTCTAGATGGGACGGATCTACAGCTCACGGTCATTATTACTTTGTAAATTCTGGTTCACACGAATATAAAGGTTTTGTAGATAACGTATATTCCAATAGAGATATACGAGTTGTTGGCGATGGACCTTTCCATTGCATAATGAAATTAACCAAAGAAGCAGGGTACGAGTAATGGCATTCGTAACAGTACAAGGAAGCAATGGAGCTTGGGAATATGATAACGCGGCAACTGCTGCAGATACATATGCTGATACTCCAGGTGTAATAGCCGCAGGCGTTAGAACATTTACTAAACCAGGCGGCGGAACTCAAAAGACATATATTAAATGTCGACAAACAGGTAAGACAGCAATCGCAGGAGAAATCAATAAAGACTTCTATGATTATCGTTTCTCTCAAGGAATCAGTTGACATTAAGACCTAAGTTTGTTATAATATAATTTCTATAATATGAATAAGGTGATCCTCAATGAAAGACGTCACAGTCATAAACTTCTACGGCGGGCCAGGATCAGGTAAGTCCACCGCTGCCGCGGGTTTATTCTATCAAATGAAAATCGCAGGCTATAATGTCGAACTGACAGATGAGTTTGCTAAAGAGTGCGTATGGGAAGGTAACATACCAATGTTGGCAGATCAACTTTGGGTACTCGGACATCAACACAGAAAAATATTACGATTATCTGATAAGGTAGATTATATCATTACCGATAGTCCTGTACTCTTAAGTCCAATATATCGTGAGAGATACGGTGAAGCAATCTATTCAGATCTAATTGACAAAATGGCTTTTGAATGTTATTGTTTATATAATCATAATATTAACTTTATGTTAACAAGACCTGAGGATTTTGACCAACAAGGTCGAGCTCAAGATCTTCAAGAATGTAAAGAAATTGATGACGCAATTATAGAACAATTTGACCGGCTGAACGTTGGATATATAAATTTAGACTCCAACGACAACGCATCGGCTGCAATGAGATATATTAAAAGACTATGAATATCGAAAAGAAAATGACCCACATTTGGATAGGACCTAATCCTGCTCCATTAAAGTGGATGAACACTTGGCAAGAAAAAATGCCTGACTGGGAATACAGCGTGTTCACAGATGATATGCTACATAAACGTAAATGGTATAATCAACATTTGATTGAAGAGTACTACAGACGAGGTACATGGGCAGGTGTTGCTGATTTAATTCGTTATGAGTTAATATACGAAAGAGGTGGATTTTGGCCTGAAGCAGATTCAGAATGTTATCACGACGTTTCGGAATTATTTGTAGAAGATCCAAACTTAGCATATACTGTATTTGAATGTGAATCAGTTATACCGAGATCTATATCACCAGTGATGGCAGCAAACCCAGGTAACGAATTTCTCGATAAGATATTAAGAAACCTTCATCAACTCAAACCAAATCAATTGGATCCAAAGCCACACGAATCAACAGGTAACTTTTACTTGGCAAGGTTATTAGATAATCATCGTCATCTATTACATATATTTCCATCATATATGTTTATACCACAATGGTTCAGACCTGGCTATCCACGGTACGATGGACCTGGGAAAATATATTGCGAACAACATTGGGGTTCAACAGCAACAGATGGTGGAATGCCATGGCTTAAACAATATAAGGATGGAGTATAAATTGCGTAAACGCACAAGAATTAATTATAAGATGGGCGATGAATGTAAGTTTGTTCCTATACTAGGAGTAGGACATCCAAGAACTGGAACCGGATTTACATCTAAGATATTAAGTAAGTGGGGTTTAGATGTTGGCCATGAAACTCTCGGCAAAGACGGAATCGTATCTTGGTTTCTAAGTTTCCCAACAGGCAGTTACTTATGGCAGAAAGAATTTAAACGCAGACCTGAATATAATCATCTAATATATAATGTAAGAAACCCAAGAGAATCATTAGCATCTATTGTATATACAGAAACACCACATATTATACAATCCACTTTTGAAAGAGACGGAGAATCTTTTGTCGTTGAGACAGAGCCCGTAGAAAGGATAGACTTTATATCTCATAGATACAGACAGGCCCATCTTGGTGGAATGCAAAATAAGAATCCAATTGAAAATGCTATTCGTAGTATATGTGGATTTAACACAATCATACGAGACATAAAGCCTGACGTTACATATAGAATTGAAGATCAAGATAAGTTATTATATGAATACTTAGAAAAACATTATGATGACATAGAATACGTAGAACACAAGACAGCCGAAAATACTCGTAAGCATTCTTCGTTTGCAGAAATGTTATATGACTTCGGTCCGCCAAGAGATGTATATGTAGATTCAATTAACGAGTTTTGCTTAGAACATGGTTATAAGGAAATTAAGTTTAAGTGAAGGCCTACATATTAACGCATGACCATCCAATATCAAGGCAATACGCAAAGAATTGTTCTGACTCCTGTGATCTTATAGATTTGGATTGGGAATACTTTGAAGGTTGGTCTCATTGTACTGGTCGTATGGCTTGGTGTAAAACTGGTATTAAAATGAAGTTCGACGAACCGTGGGAACATGTTGCCGAACCAAATATGCATCATAAAGCAAATACATGTTCTGCAGGTCATGCTGCTATTTGGAAAAAGATTGCCGAAGGTGAAGATTCGGTTGGTATTGTATTAGAACACGATGCTATAATGTATTACAAACCAGATATTAAAATACCAGATAACTATTTAATTACATTAGGATATAAACTATCAGAGTTAGGATATAATTATATAGAAGGTAATAAACAAGAACGAAAAATAATAAACATAGATGGTCATGAAGGTGCACACGCATATATGATGACCAAACGAACTGCACAAAACCTTATTCACGAAATAGAAGAAAAAGGAATATTAGGAGCAGTAGATAACGCATACTTTATACGAGGGCAACGATCAACTCAAATACCTTTAGCAATCATGTCACCAACACCTGCTATTGGATATTTGAGAGAATCTACGATTTGGAGCGAATCAGCTCACGTAAATTATGAATTTATCGAGTCCTTTGCTAATTATTATAAATAAAAACATTAGCAAACTAAATTAGGAATATTTAAATGGATCGCTTAAACGAAAAAGATACAACGTCACAAGCGGGAGCATCTATCGACGATTACACTGATGACAACCAGTCAAAAGATTCTTCTAATAAAGATATCAAAAAGCGTAAAGATAAAAAGAAAGACCAAGATACCGGTAAAGGAATTATAAAGAAGGATTCCAAGAAGTCTTTTGACGCAAACAAGTTTATAGATACTGAACCAAGATTGGAAGAAGCTGTTCAAGATAAAGCAGTAATTACGTTTGGAAGAATGAATCCTCCAACAGTAGGCCACGAGAAACTAGTTAATAAGATATTATCAACAGCAATCGCAGAAAAAGGTACTCCATTAGTATACCTATCAAAAACTCAAGATGCTAAAAAGAATCCATTAACATACGATCAGAAAATCAAATATGCTCAAACATTCTTTGGTAAAAGATTAATCGTTAAATCAAATGCAAAAACAATTATACAAGTTGCACAAGAATTACAAAAAGCAAAATATAAGGATCTTGTTCTTGTTGTAGGTTCAGATAGAGTTAAAGAATTTGAAACACTATTAAACAAATATAATGGAAAGGATTATACATTCAATTCTATTAAGGTTGTTTCTGCAGGCGAAAGAGATCCTGATAGTGATGATGTTTCAGGTATGTCAGCAAGTAAGATTAGAGCTGCAGCCGCTGATGGCGATCTTGATTTATTTACAAAAGGAATTCCAACAAGAAACGATAGAATGAGATTGGACTTATATCGAGATGTTAGAAGTGGTCTAGGTATATCCGAATCATTAAACTTTGCAGTTGACCAATTCCTTGCTGAAAGAGTTAAGGATGGTAAAGTTGATCCGTTGTCTGCAATGGGCAAACAAAAACTAACAGGCGCTGAAGTTGCTACTTATTATAAAAATAATCCAAAATCTAAATCAGCAGCTGCAAGAGATAAGAATGTTAAGTTAGGTATTGAACTTGCTTTGGATTTAGCAGGTAACATGAATTACGCAGTTAAAGAAATTGATAAACTCAAACGTAATCTATCAAAGCATCCTGAAGTTCAAAAGGCTTTAAGAACTGCTAACGAAGAAACAAACTCAACTTTATATAAAGCAGCATCTATTCAAGAACGATTACAAAAAGAAGCTGATAAAGAATCCAAACAACAAAAGCAACAGCCTGGTTATTATAAAGATCTAGGTGGTTCTACTAAAGATAAAAGACAAGCTCATTTTAATAAAAAGTCAAAGATGGACGATGACAATCCTGATGCTTACGATAAGGCACCTGGTGATGCAGAAGCAAAAACAAAACCATCTAAGCATTCAAACAAATTTAAGAAAATGTTTGGTGAAGCAGTTAACCGTAATATGGAACGTGCAGGTTTAAAAAGACCACATCAATTATTAAGACAAGACAATACAGTAAACTTCGATTACAGATTTAAGATGTACGGCAAAGCAAGAGAAGCCGAAGCATTAGAGAAACAACGATCAGTGATTGAATCTCAAATAACAGATCAAAGAATCGACGAGATAGAACAGTTGATTGAACAAGTAGAGTTCGTATCCGAGAAATCAAACCCTGAAAAATCATTAAAGGATAAAGCTGAGAAATCAGGAATGCCTTATGGTATTTTAAAGAAAGTGTTTGACCGTGGTGTTGCTGCTTGGAGAACAGGTCATAGACCTGGGACAACTCCAGTACAATGGGGATTAGCAAGAGTTAATAGTTTTGCTACTAAATCACCTGGAACATGGGGTAAGGCAGATAAGGATCTTGCCGATAAAGTTAAATAATGGATCGTATAAATAATATTAAGGAAGAAGGTGGCGCTGGTGATTGGGGTACTGATAAAGCAAGAGCCAAACTTCAAAAAGATACCCCGAACCAAAAAGTCAAACGGGAAAACAAATTAAAGACTTTCAAACAGTTTAAGGACCAGGAACCCAAATGAAAAATTTTAGACAAGTATTAGAGGGCGTTGATACAATCAATGAGAACCTCGCAAAAGAAACAAAGGCGTTAGCAAAAGAAATCTCTGATGCTGCAAGACGAGAAACAGGTGGAGATAAGAAAGACTTTCTTGCCATCTCTAAACTGCTAACTCAAAACAAACTTAAAGATGCAGCAAAGTATATGGCTAAACTAGATACTGTTGTTCTTGAAGATCTCGTTACGTTTGTAATGGGACACGAATCTGTATTTAAGGCAATGTATCCTAAAGCCCGTCCTGGTCAATATGTTGCTTCATTCGCAAGAAAGGTTGAAAGCGTTCAAGAAGAAAAGAATTGTGGTTGTGGTCAAGATCCTTGTATTACATACGGTGAAGGACATGTTGATGAAGCAATGTCTGAAAAGGATAAAGCAAAACGACTCAAGCTAATCAAGCAAGCTGTTGAAAAGATGAACAAAGGTAATATGGAAAGAGCTAAGAAAGATGCTCTGAAGATGATGAAAGATTCAGGTATGTTTGATGAAGAATTAGAAGAAGCTAAACCACCAAAGATTAAAGGTCTTTCTATGTATGGATCTGAAATCTCTGGATTAAAACGTTCTAATGGAAGTAAAATGGGAACATATACTGCTAAGCCTGTTATTCAAAGAGGTAAGTTAGCATATAGAGTAACTGACGAATTTGGATCTTTTGAAACATTAGATCTTAAAACATTCGCAAAGGTGTACGGATAATGTCATATGTATTTGAGGCACTTGCCGAAGTAAGGTTAACAACTGAAAACATTCAGAAAGTTATTAAGATGTATCCAAGAGATAACGATTGGAAGAAGTTAATAACTAAACACCGTAGAGATATTGATGGTCTCCGTAGAGGTAAAGATTTACCGAAAAAGGTCGAAGACGAACTAATGCAATGGGCCTTAAAGAACGGCGAAATCAGATCTGATGATGTTGATGAATTAGATGATTTCATTGCCAGTATTATGGACGAATCAGTTAACGAAAATTATAATCAAGATTTAACTCTTGCCACTAAAAATGTAGCAAGACTTTCTAATAAAGAAACAGGTCAAGATAAGAAAGATTATCAGGCAGTATCTCGAGCTCTTGCTCAAGGTAACCTCGGTGCAGTTAAGAAAGTAATTAAAGGTATCTCAACAAAAGAAATACAAGCTGACTTATTAAATATCCTTGTAGGTTATAATGCCTTAATTGCTAAAATGTATCCTAAGGCAACAGATAGTAAAGGTAATCTTAAAAGCGGTCTAACTGTTGATAAACTAATCGCAGAAGACTTTGAAGATATCAACGAAGGTTTACCAAATCAAAAACAATTAGAAAAAGATATCATGGCCTTTATGAAAGATGGTCGTTCTGATGGTATTACTGGTTTGATGGGTGTCTCTAAAAGTTTAGAACAGAAATATAAAGTTGGTCCTGCAGTCGCAAGAACAGCAGTTAAAAAATTATTGAGTGATATCGTCAACGGAACATACAAAGGTTAATTATGTTATCTTATAATCAATTCGTCTCTGAAAAGTGCTGGGTCGGATACAAACAAGTTGGAATGAAAAAGAAGAACGGTAAAGACGTTCCAAACTGTGTACCCGAATCAGAGGAGTTAGATGAATTGACTACCCAGCAAATGATTAAGAAGCTTGCTGCAGATACAATTTTTAAAAAGAAATATCAAAAAGCCATTGATAAAGTAAAAGAAATCATGTATAAGCATGGTGATAAACCTCGTCATGGTAAAGAATATTACGCAGGTAAGATTGCGAATCAGTTCGGTCTTGATTCTCACGTCCTTGCTATAATGATTGATGAACAGTTATCAGAAGGTTCAGAATCATGGGACGACGGATATAAAAGACGCGTTGTTAAAACAACAAAACCAGAACATAAAGAACAAGGTTATAATTGGCGCATCAAAGGCAAAGATAAAGATAACCTATCAATCAAATTATATAAAACTAAACCAGACCAAGCAGAATTTGAAAAGCAAATGAAGCGGGTCGCAGGTCATGAATTCGGAGGATAACATGGATCTAGGAAAGATAGACGCAGAGATGAAGAAAGGCATCGATGCTAGAACTAAAGAATTTAAAGAGAAGCTTACTAAACTAACTTACGAGAAAATTAAAGCTAAGCTTGTACCTTCAAAGGAACCATTAAAAGGTTATCCTCATAA